>RCNB010001764.1_pt1 | contig 13492 bp, 7 predicted proteins | sample 2041321 | NCBI WGS metagenome assembly RCNB01 (sample SAMN09708232, study PRJNA481090) | Marine sediment metagenome, whole genome shotgun sequencing project. | reverse complement strand
CCAGATACAGCCCGCTCCCACCGCCAGAGCCGCGTCAAGACGAAGATGCATTGAATTAATTTGCTGGGTCGACGACTCATGGTACGGGAACTCGAACGTCAGGTCGCTAAATTCCAAGTCCGTACTGTTGCCCTGAACTACTACACCGCACTCAGCGCACCATATGTTAAGTCTTTCTGATAAAAGGGCATTTTTCAATAATCAGCAGCCTGAACAAACCCAGAGACTTAATCCAAGATTGTGTAGATGAGGCTTAGGACATCTCCTTCAAGGGTCAGATTTGGGGCCGCACCGGGAAAACTGTTGACGCCGAACTGGTTGACTGTGAACGCGTTGAGATTGGGAGCCCGTAATACTGCATAGTTGTGCCCAGGTTCCAATACGCTGTCATCGGGAACGGACAAGATCAGCGACGTTCGCGCCGAATTCAAAACGAGGGCATCACTCATCGTCAGGCTGATCTGATTTCGCAAAAGTGGGAGCTTAACGATCCCTTCAGAGGTTTCCAGTCCGCCAATGCAAAGGCCACCTGTGTGCCCATGAGCATCCAAAGTGCCGTTGCCGATCAACCGGATGCGCGCGGTATCGCCAGTTGCGGTGTCCGAGAACGTGATTTGTCCACCTTGTCCACCCGACGACCCGCCATATGCGATCAATGTGGCATTGCCTGCGCTGGTTGTGTCCTGAAAGGCTGTATAGCCGCCTGCGAGGCCCGCGGTGTCGGCGGCAAGATTGTGGATCACCGCATCGCCCGCCGTTGGCTGGTTTTTCTGAACTACTCCGTCAAAGACCTTGAACACGGTAAATCCACCAGACGCACCGGGAAAATTCCAGATCGTGGCGTTCGAGGCCGTTGGGAAGAACGCGTTAACAGGGTCCGACTTTTCTCCGCCTGACTTTTTGGAGGCGTAGGGCGAACCGATTGAAAAGCTGGTATGCCCTGCCCCGAAAGCATCGGGGAGATCACTGCCAAAATTGTAAATCGTGGCGTGATCGGCGGTGGCAAATCCGTATCGTGCGGTGAACTCTGTGTGCCCGCCGCCGCCCGGATATTGCGTACTCGCGCCGTAGTTTAGATATGTCCCGTGACCCGCCGATGCGCCTTGTTTGGCCAAGGGCGGATAGTTGGGATTGTTGTTGAAACTTGTGACACCGCCGTTGGCGTTTTTGAGGCTAGCTGGGTAGTTGTTAAACTGGCCCGTACCGCCTGTGGCGAGCCCGTCAAAAGCGACATCGCCGCCATTTGCACCATGACAGCCCGTGTCGTAAGCAGAGCCGCCGTGGTTCAGGTATATGCCCTGTGCCGCTGTCGAATTGTCATAAAACTGGGTGTTACCCCCATCGCCGCCCGGTACAGTGCCGCCCTGATTGGTGAAAGTGGCTTGGTCGGCCGAAGCAGTGTCGTGAAACACAGCGTTGGCAAATGTGTCGCCGTCGGTTCCCAGGGTGCCAAAGATCGAAAATGTCGCTTTTCCGGCGCTAGAGCGTTCAGAGAAAGTAATCTGCCCTCCTAATGTGCTGGAATTGTTGATCGGTTTTTTTTTGCCCGTTCTGACGGTGAAAGCGGCTGTGCCCGCCGTTGCGTTTTCGTGGAAGGCTATTGTGCCACCACCGTATGATTCTTCCAGTGACGGCGGCCCTGCGTAGTATGACATCTGGCTATTGCCGGCTGAGGAACTGCCAATGAACTTCAGCTGAGGTTGATTGTAAGTTCCTAGGGATGTCACGGCGAAACTTTGATTTTTTTGGGAATTATTCACGACCCCCGCGCCTGTGAATGTGAGTGCGGGTGACGTTGTCAGGTTCTCGATGCTGAACGTAAATGAAGGCGCTTCGTTGTGGAACCGCACCTGTTCAATCAAAGCGGCTGATTCTGATGAGAACGAGATTGCTGTCTTGGAAGACGCTGCAAAATTGGCCGAGGTTGACGGCACCTGGTCCGCATCCCAGTTTTCACCTTCGTTCCAAATATTGCCGTTTGGGTCGGCTTTCCAAATTGATGTGCTCATGATTCAGCATAGGAGGGGAACTCCAATTTACGCAAGGATTTCCACCGCGACGTGCATGCAAATCTTGCCAACAAGCGAGTGTTGGGGTTGGATCTTTGATGTTTACATGGCGCTTTCGCGGAATCCGGTGACATAAAAAATATTTTGGAACCTGTCTGTCAAACAGGGTGCTCGCGCTAAGCGGGCATATATTTCTGGCCCCTCACTACACACTCCAATGAATAAACCGTTAAGATTTTCTATTGGTTTCTGTCCGCGTTCATGCTCACCTGTAACTGCCAACTGGTATTCCAAAGCAACTTTTTTGAATCAACTCTTAAACATAGATCGGATTGTACGATGCCCCAAGCCGCCCTTATTGCCGATGCTGCCCCGACGTATTTGATCAGCCGCACCAAGACAAATGACAGCTATTCCGTCTGGCAGATGGATACTAATCTGCCACAACTTTTTGTGCAGGTTGAAACCTCGCCCAATGCGACATTCGCATCGACTAAGAAACTGTGCGCCATTGGTGGATATATGCTGGCATATGATCTTTCCACCCTGAAGAATGATCCGTCGGTTGTCACCTACGAGATGTTTTCCTTTGATGGGGATCAACCCGATCCACTAAACGCACCGGCCATTCAGCATGGCCAATGGGACAAGTTTAAATTCTGGCAATACTTCGACCACTACAACTGGGATCCTAACAAAACGGATATCGTGCAGTTGGTTCCGATGACGGGTTACGTGATGGCCTATATGCCAACAGAGGCGCGCGGCACATATATGATGTGGAAGTTCGACCCGGCGCCGAACACTCCCAATGCTGTCGATCCAATCCCCCTGGCGACAGGTCCGCAGGATGCATTTGCATTGATTGGTGAAGGGAGTGAGTTGCTACCTGTTGGCAATTACGTGCTTGAGTGGATGTCAGCCACGTCAGACTATAGGGTTTGGAACCTTGATCCACAGAACATGCACCCATTGGCGTTGCCGTACATGTCGGCTGGTACCACGACCAAAATCGGATCAACGAACCGATTGTTCGTGATGGGGCTTCGGGTTCTCGATCTCGACACGTCAGACAACAGCTACAGGCTTTGGGATTTCGACCCCAAATCGTTGGATCCTTTTGTAGGGCCGATCAAGACGGGCACGATGCCTGCGGGATTTGACGTCGCCTCGGAGTTGACCGCCACTCAAACAGGTGTGCCCCTTGATCTGACAAACGCCGGAACCCCCGGAACCATGGATTTCATGCGTGCCAATGTAGAACATGTTGTGGTCTACATGCTGGAAAGCCGCTCGATGGACAGCGTTTTGGGCTGGCTTTATGAGAGCGACGCGCCACATCTGAATTTTGTCAATGCAGAGGCCCCGTTCAAGGCCAATTCCTTGTCCAATTCGAATGAGGCCGACGGCAATACTTATCATCCTTACGTTTTTCAAGACGGCAAATTGAGCGAAGAATTCGTTCTGGCGGCGCCTTCAGCTGATCCGTTCCATTCAACTGCCGACTGTATCAGTCAGCAGTTCAGTTGCGGCTATGAGAGCTACTTGAAAGGCGACAAGGCTGACATGGGCGGGTTCATTACGAACAACCTAACCGGTGAAGCGATGGTGACGTTTTCCACTGAACAATTGCCGGTATTGTCTGGCTTGGCGACGCATTTCGCGGTCAGCGATTATTGGTTTTCGCCGATGCCTGGCGGTACGATCCCCAATCGCGGATTTGCGCTGTCAGGGTCGAATTACAACGTCACGGTGAATTGCGAAGGGGAGCCGCAATATACAGACTTCGCGCAAGGGGCCACGCGCCAACCTATCTGGAAAGTGCTGCAAAACAACGGGATAACCGACTGGAAAATTTATTACTCGGTCCTTTGGGAGAAATCTGTTTTTACCTATCATCTGTTTTTGCGCAACCAGTTGCCTAGCGTTGACATCAACAAAGATGAATTTGTCCAGCCCCTAGAAGCCTTTAAGAAGGACGCAAAACAGGGCACACTTCCTAAATTCTCGTTTCTGGAACCGGCATGGATCGCGCCAACTGGGGCCACATCCTACCATCCGGGTGCCTCTGGTGATATGGTTCCAGCTGAGGAAACACTTAACGAGATCTATAAGGCGATTGTGAACAGCCCCAAATGGGACAAGACCGCGTTCATCATCACCTTCAGCAAAGGTGGAGGACTCTATGATCATGTTATCCCACCTGATGCTGAACCTGCTTGGCCACATGACGTAAAAGATGGTTTTACGTACAATGTACTGGGACCAAGAGTACCTACGATCATTGTGTCGCCTCTGGTAAAACCAAACACGGTATTCCGCAGTGACAAAACGCGGCCCTTTGACGGGACATCGTTGCTGTCCACCGTACTGGAATGGTGTGGGATACCGCGTGCGCGTTGGGGGTTAGGCGACCGTGTGCCGCTGTCACCCACATTCGAAGCGGTGTTCGAGTTAGCCGAGCCGCGCAAGGATTATCCAAAAGGCTTCACCCCACCCTATGACAGCAAGTTTCCACCCAAAAACAAGGGCGACTAAGCCTATGGCAACGCTGAAATACTCATTAGGGTCGGTCGCTCTACTGGATGAGTTGTTCCCACCAGCGGCGTTGGCAAATCCAAGTGTTGGCTTGACCGATCAACCAGAGGTTATTGCGCATTACACGCTCAATTCGTTACTTGCGGATGGTTTTGATCAACCCATGGCACATGTCTTGTCCACAAATGACCAATACTGGGTGGAAATCAGTGCGACGCAGCCGGAGTCCCAACTGGAACAATTTGCGGCGCATCATAAAACACTCTTTGCGCCGCAAACCGCCGGAAAAGCAGTGGCAGGCGCAGACTTGCTAAAACGGCTTGGTGTTTGGAACCCGATGCAAGGGTATCCGGTCAATGCCGACTCCGATGATGGCCTGTGCAAGTGGCACCTATTCCCGCCATTGGGCTTGAATGTCATGGGCCAGAAGGGGCTTTTGCTGATGCATTATCCGCCTTGGCAGGTGTTGCAACAGGGCACATTTCTTGAGGTTATGACGATGCATCGTTGGGACACGGTTTTAGGTGCCAGCGGCATTCCCAAGGACGAAGTCAGCTTTTTTAGAACCTTTGTTGATGTGAATCCAATTGCTGCCCCGGGTGCAGGACAAAGCGAATACCCCAATGACTATTTCCCGATAATGATGGCATCAGCCTTTTTTGATGGGGCGCCAGAGCGCGACTATATTCGCGCGATGCTCGGTTACTACCTTAACGGCCCGAATGCGACGGGTCAGTCACACACCTTGCCTCTGCTGGTCTGTGGCTCACCGCTTTATGATCCGCAAGCACCGGGTTGGTTCCGCGTGGCCTACAAAAATGCCATGCCAAAGGACGCCAACGGCACGCCAGTAACGGATGTATTGCAGGTAGGCAAAGTGCGGATATCCCCAGACAGTCCACGCGAAACGCCATATATGGTCGCAAATCACATGATTGCCGCGGGTGTCACCGGCAAATGTACGGATTACCCAGCAAAAATTCCAGATATCCGCATGTATGAAGCACAAGACTTGGTTGCTGCCACGTTTCTGTACGAATACACGAAAGACCCCGACATTGAGCCAGAAGTCGCCAAAGCGAATGCCTGCCTGCGATGGTTCGGCAACACAAAAGGGGAAGGTCCACCAAATCCTAGAGACCCTAAAGACGCGCAGATAATTTGTGCATTGGCGCAAATGGATCTGTTCTACTGTCCGGGACCACCACCGCATCCAAAATATGATTTCGACGAAGCGATGGAGCGCTGCGCCGGATCAAAAAACGCCCCATGCAGTTGTCAGATTGCCCCGTCACCAGGCATCAAAAACACCATGAATTAAAGCAAAGGTCCTGAGCCTAGACATCGGGTCTCCTGATTATACTGAGCTGGTTTTGATCTGCTGTGCTTTCCAGTTGTTCGGCGGCCGCGCGCAATCTTTTTGCGACGGCCTGCCGTTCTTTCGCACTCATTTGGGTTGCATCCACATTCAACTGCATATGAGGCCCGTTATCGCGAATGGGGCGCATGGAGTCTGACAGGTTTTCCAACAGATCGACGACTTCGTATGTTTGCACAGCGCGGGTTATGCCGCGCACATTGATCTGCTCACGCTTGGTACAAAAAACCTCATCCTTGATCTGCGCAAAAGTCTCTTTGGAAATTAAAATTGTGCCCGGCGCAGCCGCCCCTTCAAGTCGCGACGCAAGGTTCACGGCCCCGCCAATCATCGTATAATCCATACGTGAATCGCTGCCGAAATTGCCAACCGTGCAGTATCCAGTGTGAAGTCCCATCCGAGCTCGAAATGGCTCATCGATGCCCTGATCTGCCCACTGGCGACGCAGTACGGCCAAACGTTCGCGCATGGAAACGGCCATCTTGGCGCAGGCCAGCGCATCTTTTTGTGGGCCTTGTGTTTCCGGATCGCCAAAGAAAATGACAATCCCATCGCCTACAAATTTGTCGATTGTCGCGCCAAAAGAAAGAGCAATCTCGGACATTTCGGAGAGATATTGATTAAGAAGCCCGGTCAGTTCCTCGGACTCCATCAAATCGGCGATTTCTGTAAATCCTACCAAATCTGAAAAGAAAATGGTCAATCGCTTTCGTTCGGACGTTAGGCGGACTTCTTTTTGATGGTCAAATATCGAACGATAGACCTGCGGAGACAGGTACTTGGAAAGCTGATTGGCAACAGCTTCGAGCGCCGTTGTTTTTTGGCTGAGCTTTGCCGTGCGTTCTTCAACCTTATGTTCCAGTTCATCATAAAGTTTGGCGTGTTCAATGGAAATTGAGGCCTGTGCCGCCAGCAGCTCAACAATTGCGACACGGGCCTCGGGGAATGCGCCCGCAGCAAGGTCATTTTCAAGATAGACGATGCCTTCAAATGTGTCGGCTCGCACGATCGGGGCGCAGATCACCGATCTGGTTTGCCGGCCGGCGATATAGGGGTCGTTATTGAATTTGCCGGACGCGGCGGCGTCATCCAGAACCAAGGGTTTGCGCGTTCGCAATACGTAATTGATGACAGATAGAGGAACAATATCGGGCTTAATGTCACGGGCTTCGGTGACATCCTGATGTGCGTGTTGTTCAGCAAAACACTCGACTTCGACTCTTAGGACATCTCCTTCTTCGCTGACAAAGACAGCGCGCTGAGCGCCGGTGGTTTCAAGTAAGATACCCATCGTGCGCGTCAAAAGCTTGCGCAGAACAATTTCACCTGAAATGGCCCGCGAGGCAGCCATGACGGAGGCGAGGTCAAGGGATTCCTGCGTAATTCCCCCGTCATGATCCAGCATGGCGAGCTTCGACATAGAGCCCGCTGCCTCAGTTTGCGCAACTTCGCTCAAATTGGGGTGATCTGCGTCCAACTGTGCCGTTTTTCGCGACGCCCCCCATCGTTGGTAAAAATACCTCGCGGCACGCAGATGCCCATCTGCAGCCTTATTCAGCTTCTGCTCACGGTAGGCGAAAGCGTTCAATTCGTGGATCATCGCCCGGTCGCGAATGAACCCGTTTTGCGCAGCGCTTTCTGCGGCGCGTTCGTAAGTTTGGAAAGCCGTGATTGAATCACGCTTAAGGCGCGCAGTTTCAGCCCTCATCGCCAGTTCAAGATGGAGGAAATTTTCGGGGCAATTATCAGACCAGACTTTCATCTGACGCAGATGATCATTCATCCGTTCATGCATGTGGGTTTTTTGGTCCTGCCCGGCATCGTGCAGGACAGATGCATATGTCAGAAACGCCAGAAATCGGAACCGAACCAGTTGTGGCAGCGACATAACGCTATCGATCAGCTCTTCCTGTGCTTCGATGAAGGGCAACGCGCCGTAGAAATCTCTGTAAATGCAGTGAATTTCCGCCTTGTAAATATTGTAATTTGCAACGCCAGTTATGAAGCGACGCGACTGCATACCGTCAAGACAGACCGCTTCATCAAACTCTGTATCCGAGAGCGAGAACTGACCATCGGTGCGCCCTGTGAAATTCAGCAACATCTGCAAAAACAGCGTCGCTGAGTCAAAGCTATCCGCGTAATTGCAGTCTTTCACGATCTCCAGATATTTGGTTTGTTCTGCAATTGCGGTGTCCAGTTCCAGTGTCGGATCCCAGATCACGCAGTCCTGTGCGTTGTAGGCCAAATAAAGCAGATCACCCGATTGGTATCCGGATTCTATCCCCTGCTTGAACAGCTCTGTCATGGAGGACCAGTGAAAGTTCCAATGGTGGTTGAACATTGTGTAGACATAGATGATCCGGGATTTCAGGCCGATATCATCAAAGCTTTCGTTCATGGCGAGCGCGAGCTTACCGTAGGCGTTACCTTCAGCTGGTTTGTTCAACTTTCCACTTAGCAACATGCCATAGGCGGCAAATGCAAAAGCGGTTTCAGTTGAGTTCCCGTATTTCAACGAAAGGTTTACCGATTTGATAACAAGTAAATGAAATAGCTTGCCAGCCCCTGAAAGGAATGCGGCAGGAAAGATTTCCATCAGCAAGCCAACCGCAGCCGAGATGTTGGGATCGCTCATACGCGGCGCATGGATCAGATCGGCCACGTCGCGCCCGCCGAGGTTAGGGGCAATTGCATCAATTTCACTCGTCAGCACAGAGTCCGGAATGTCGTTCCCTATATCGATGCCAAGAAGGCGCAATCCTTGCAGTGCGGATTCAATGGAGTCATCCATTCGCCCCGAGGTGGAATAGTGACGGGTTCGCATGGACAGCACTTGCGCCTTTTCAAGCGGCGAACGCACGTTTTCCAACGCCAGAGAAAGCTCTGTGTCCGCTTCTTCGTGCAATTTGTTGAGATAGGCCGTCTGAGAAAACAGCGATGAGATCGCTTTGCTCAATTCATAATGCGCCTTCCAGCTGTCTTTTGGTAGCAAGGTTCGCGCGGTGCGTAAATAGTGCAGCCCAGCCTGGTAGGAAGACGCATCATGCGCAATCGATGCCGCTGCCAAATTGAGCTTGGCCAGGTCTTCCTTTTCTTCTTCATCGTTGATCAGCGATCGCGCTTCATTGAGGTGACCCACAATTTTCAATGCGTTTTTATCTACTGACAGGTCGCCTGCTTCCTGTTGCAGAAGTCGGCCAACTTCGAGGTGGACCCGCTGCTTGTCAGCATCTTCAATCAGTTCATATGCGGCTTGGTGCAGGCGATCGTGTTGGAAACGAAACCTTGGATTCAGCGATGGATCAACCAGCGTTTCGGCGTTGGAAGCTGCTTTGTCGAACAGTTGATAGTCATCATCCAATGGTAAAATGATGTTGCGTAACAGAGCACTCATCAACGCCAAACCCAGGTCTCGTTTGGACACTTGATGAACAACAGAGAGCATCTCGAGGTCAAATTCATGACCAATACAGGCGGCAAAGCGCAAAGCATCTTTGGTGTCTTCGGGCAGCTTGTTCAGGTTACCAATCAAGAAGTCAACGACGCCCTCGCCAACTTCGGCGCGGGTTATCGAGGCTATATCCCATGTCCATTGCCCTTTGGATCGATCAAACTGAATCGCTTTCTCATCGATCAGACTTTTAAGTAGCTCGTTTACAAAAAACGGGTTCCCTTCGGACTGTCGAAACAAGACATTGCTGAGTTCGGATGTCGCATTGAGGTCGGCGCGCAACGCGCCTGCGATAATCTGGTTCACCGCGTGCTGGTCTAACGGTGCCAGTTCGACATCGTGGATTTCACAGCTTTTTGCGACTTCATTGCGCATGAGGGTCAGCATATGATTCCCATCAACTTCATTGCTGCGATAGGATCCGATGATCAACAATCCACCAATGTCACGCGCTGTTGCCAGTTTCTGCAAAAGGTTCAGGGTAGGTGCGTCGCTCCATTGCAAATCATCCAGATAAAGAATCACGGGCCGGTTGCCACTGGCAAGGCGGCGCATGAAATTGATGAATGTGATTTGCAGGCGGTTCTGCGCCTGGGTTGGGGGCAAGGCCGCAGCAGGAGGTTGCTTTCCGAAAATTGTTTCCAACCCTGGAATGACATCAATCAGAACTTGCGCGTTGCCGCTCAGCACTTGCAGCATCTCATCTTTCCAGGCGGCAAGATGCTCAGATGTTTCAGTAAGCAATTCCTGCACCAGCCCCGAAAATGCAGCCGATATCCCGGCATAGGGTTTGGCACGTTCAAACTGATCGAATTTGCCGCTGAGATAATACCCGCGCGCGCTCACAGCGGGTTTGTTTAATTCAGCCACAAGGGTCGTTTTCCCGACGCCAGAATATCCTGAAATCATCGAAATTTCCGACGCACCATGCGTGACCCGTTCAAATAGATCCGTCAATTTTGCCAATGGTGCGTCACGACCATATAACACTTGCGGGCTGACAAACACCTCCGAGACGTCATTCTGTGCAAGCGTGAATGGTTCGATACGCCCGGTTCGGGAAAATTGCCGCTGGCATTCTTTAAGATCGTGCAACAAGCCAAAACAGCTCTGATACCGCAAATCCGGGCTTTTCGCGAGCAGCCGCAACGTTATGTCGATCAGCGCATCGGGAAACCTTTGACGTGCATCTTCCGGAAAGATAGGCAGCTTGCCGATATGTGCGTGCACCCACTCAAGCTGGGTCTGGGCATTGTGGGGGAGGCATCCAAAGAGCAGTTCGTAAACAACGACACCCAGCGAATAGAAATCTGATCGGTGATCTAGCCCGTAAGACATCCGACCTGTTTGTTCGGGCGAGATATAGGGCAAGGATCCTTCCAGCCGTTTAGAGAGATTGCGATCCTGATGTTCGCTCGACAAGGATGTCGCGATTTCGAAATTCATCAGGTTGAGCGTCCATGTGTCTGCGCTCAGAAGGATGTTTTGAGGCGCAATGTTTTTGTGGACGATAGAGTGCGCGTGGACTGCGTCGATTGCCTCTGCAATCTGAATAATCAAAGTCACAACCCGTTCCAGCGACCAATCATGCACTGCACCGGACTTGATAAAATGCGTTAGCGGCAATCCTGCAACATCACTAACAATTGCAGGGTTACCATTGCCGTGTAAAACAAGCTCCGAGACCGGTACCACGCCACCGACGTCGTCAAATTGTCTGAGGACCCAATATTCACGCTCCAGGCGTTTGATGTCATGCAAATCCGGAAATGTCGCGGACAGAGTTTTGATGATAGCGGGCTTATCAGTGACCGAATGTTTGGCCTGCAAAAGGCTGCTGGCATAATATGTCTCGATTTGCCGTTCGATCCGGTATTCGCCAATTTCTGAAATCAATGGGTCCCCGCCTAGGTGATATAGTAAACAACCGATGATTGAGACTATGCCACGGAAAAAATTAATGCAAAATGCGAAAAAAACTTTGCAACGAGCCCATCATCGATGATCAAATATTTTGGCTATGGATCCAACATGGACTTGACGGCGCTTAAAGCCAAAGGTGTCGTTCCCGTGCGATCTATGCCCGCATCATTGTCTGGGTGGCAATTGCGGTTCAGCGTAGAACACTTCTTTCGCCATGAAGGCGGTGTCGGCAATATTGCCCAGACCAGAGAATTCAGCGACAAAGTGCTGGGAATTGTGCACTGGTGTGATGACCACGATCTTGCTGCGTTGGACAAGCTTGAAGCGCGTGGGGTCGGCTATGATCGTGTGACAGTGCGCGTGGAAACATCTGAGGGTGTTGAAGATGCATACACTTATGTCGGCTTGCCAGCCTACGTGAATGACGCGATCTTACCGTCGCGACGGTATCTGAATATTCTCGTTAGGGGGGCAATAAATGCTGGACTGGCATCGGACTATATTGCGTCCTTGCAGGCCCATCCGATTACAAAGCCTGTCGAAATGCCACCGTTCACGCCTGCGGACACCGGTGTCTTGTTGGATCATCGGCTGGTAACCCAAACCCAAACCGTGCTGGCTGGCTATGTTTTTGACATGTGTGCAGCGCGCGCTGCACATGTCGTTGCGCAGAGTTGGTTCGCATCAAAGGATGTCACGATTTTTCTTTTGAAACGCATGGATAGCAGTGACGGCACCGAGCAACTTGTCGACATGCTTAATAACCGTCTGCGGGTGGACCAGCGCCGATATTTGAATACTTATCTGCACGCTTTTGCAGATGAATACGAATATGTCGGGCAGTTTGATTACGCTTCTCTGCCGGCGGGAATGGAGCTACGCTAAACACCTGACTGGAGGAACCATGACACATACAGATAATTCCCATTTGGCGGCCTTGCCGCATGGAACAATTTCAGAGCCTTTGAAAGATATTTTCTTTGTCACCGGGACGCGGGAATGGCACGTCATGGACATGGATTTGCAGTTCAGTCGCAACATGACCGTCGTGCGCGAAGAGGGCAAATTAACACTATTTAACGCGGTGCGCCTATCCGACGATGGCTTGAAAGCTCTGCAAGCATTGGGAGAAATTTCCAATGTTGTTCAAGTTGGTGGTCTGCACGGTATCGATGACGCCTTTTACCGCGACACATATGGCGCAACCTATTGGGCGCAACCGGGTGCGGGCCAAGCGGGCGTTCCGGTGGACCGTACATTGTTTCACAATGGCGAAATGCCGACTTCAAACACTGAAATGTTTTCGTTTCAAACTTCCAATGTTCCAGAAGCGATCTTTCGGCTGGACCGGGACGGAGGGGTCATGATCGCCTGTGACGCACTACAAAACTACGTAGAGCCAGATGCGTTTTTCGACGAACCATCTACAAAGGTGATGACCGATATGGGTTTCTTCACACCAGCCAACGTCGGACCAGTTTGGATGCAGGCCGCCGAACCAAGTGCCGAAGACTTTCAACGGTTGTCAAAGATGTCCTTTAAGCATGTTTTCTGCGGCCATGGCACCCCAGTTTTGAACACCGCGTCTGAGGCTTATGCGGCAACTTTCCGGCGATTGTTTGCCATCTGAATGGCTGTTATCACGGTAACCGAGCGAGCTCTAAAATAATCCTAGTATGGTCATTCAAAGGTGCTGTCAGACAGATGCGACGAAAAACGATGTCAGGTCAGAAACGTTATTCATAACGCCTTCGCAACTGCCGCTTTTCTTCTCTTTTGCGAGCAATGCCTGAAGTGCTGGCTCGCCCATTTGTTGAGAGAATAGTTTTGCCCCGGCAGACCCGAGAGTTATTGGCATCCCCGTGCATTGCAAACCGAGACCGTTATCAAAGAAGCTGTTCATGGTTTGAACCCATTTGGCCGCGATTTCCGCGTCGCGACGGGCGTATTGCTCGAACAATTTAGGTTGTTCGCTTTGCAAGATATCCATGCGCTCATAGCGCCGTCGGGGAGCTCAATTTTATCTACGCTAGGGTCCGGCCCCATAAAAGTGCTTGAGACCCAGCAGTTCGCGTGATTCACGTTTCCAAAGCGTGGGGGTGTTATGAGCCATCTTTTCTGGTTGAGCGAAGATCAGATGGTACGGCTTCGGCCGTTTTTTCCGAAGAGCCGAGGTAAGCCACGTGTGCC
>RCNB010001763.1_pt1 | contig 13493 bp, 18 predicted proteins | sample 2041321 | NCBI WGS metagenome assembly RCNB01 (sample SAMN09708232, study PRJNA481090) | Marine sediment metagenome, whole genome shotgun sequencing project. | reverse complement strand
AGATTAACGCATCCCTATTTTCCACGATCACTATAAAATAATCAGATTCTGCCAGCACATTTCCTAGCTAAATTCATAATCCTAATATTCTTTTCATCTACAATAATCAAATACCTCTGATATTGCAGTTTTTAATATATGGTTTTATTTCCTCAAGTGTCTCAGTTAAATATTCTTTAGGATACGGAATTATTTTTTCTAATTTTTTAGAAATCAAAGGGATATCGGTCTTAAACTGCTGCAGATAATATCTCTTGGATCCTTCTAGCCATTTGGCAATTTTTATGATATCTTCTTTTTTTAGGATATCTGGAACAAACGTAGTTTTAAACTCATAATCAGGTGCACTGTTTTTTATGATATTGACGGATTTTTCAATCTTAGATATAGGCGTTTTAACACCTGAGAGTTGTTTGTATTTACCTTTTGGTGCTTTTACATCCATTGATACATAATCAACAAGTTTACGATCGATAAGATCTTTAAGTCTCTCGGGGAACATACCATTCGTGTCAATCTTAACAAGATAACCAAGTTTTTTTACTTTTTTTGTAAAATCAACAATATCTTCTTGTAATAATGGCTCACCACCAGAGATAGATAGCCCATCCAACATTCCTTTACGCTTTTTTAAAAAAGATAAAATCTCGTCTTCGGAGATTTGCTCCACGCTTCCTTTGACGAGCTGTGGATTGTAACAAAAAGGACAATTAAAATTACACCCAATAGTCCAAGCAATCGCACTTATCTGATCAGGATAATCAAGGAGTGAGGTCTTTTGAAATCCTCCGAATTTCATGCTTTAACCAATATTTTCTTCTCCACATCAAATGTTTTCCGATCAGTAAATTCCTGTTGTTTCCCACGGTTCCATTGATTAACTGGTCGTAGATATCCTACTACTCTTGAATAGACTTCACATTCCGTTCTTTCCTTTTTTAATTTTTCTGCCATTTTAATTACCTCCTACATATCCAATTTCTTTATCACATTTCGGGCAATACTTATGCTCACCAGGTATATACCCGTGTATTGGGCATACACTAAATGTTGGTGTAATCGTATAATAGGGTAAACTATAATTTTCTGCCACTTTTCTCACCAGTTTTTTAGTTGCTTTCGGAGACGGCGCCTCCTCACCAAGGAAAATATGCAACACAGTACCGCCTGTATATTTTGATTGCAGAGAATCCTGTAACTCTAATGCTTCAAACACATCATTTGTATAACCAACAGGTAGCTGGGAAGAGTTGGTATAATATGGTTCTGCATCTCTGCCTCCATTGTTTGAATATATCTCTTGATTATACGTCCTGATATCAGGATATTGAGCCTTATCAATCCTTGCCAATCGATAACTAGTTCCTTCAGCAGGTGTTGCCTCGAGATTATAAATATTTCCGGTTTCCTCCTGGAAATCTGCCATTCGATTTCTCATATAGTCAAGTACTTTTTCAGCAAACGCTTTTCCTTCTTTATCGGCTATACTTTTATTCATAAAGTTTAGTATCGAATCATTCATACCGATAAGACCAATTGTTGCAAAGTGGTTTTTCCAATATTCTCCAAATGTTTTTTTCACATCAGCAAGATACACTCGCGAATAAGGATGAAGACCACTTTCTGTCAGATTTTCAATGATCTCTCTTTTTATTTCAAGGCTCTGTTTCGCAAGCACCATAATACTATCAAGTCGTTCAAAGAAATCATCATCATTTTTTGCTAGATACCCAATTCGTGGCATATTCATGGTGACAACACCAATGGATCCTGTCTTTGGATTTGCACCAAAGAGACCGCCTCCACGCTTACGGAGCTCCCTATTATCCAAGCGCAATCTACAACACATACTCCTAGCATCATCTGGTTTCATATCGCTATTGATGAAGTTTGAAAAATAAGGAATTCCATATTTTGCAGTCATCTTCCATAATGGATCAAGTCCATCATTATTCCAATCAAAATCTTTTGTAATGTTATATGTTGGAATAGGGAAGGTAAACGGGCGTTCTTTTGCATCGCCTTCATACATGATTTCTGCAAATGCATGATTCATCATATCCATTTCATCAACATAGTCACTGTAGTTATCATCCATCAGCTCTCCACCAATGATTATTGGTTCATCCGTCATGTAGCCAGGAACTGTCAGATCCATGGTAATGTTTGTAAAAGGACTTTGAAAACCAACTCTTGTTGGAACGTTCATATTGAATAAGAACTTCTGCATTTCTTGTTTTATCTCATCATATTTCAAATTGTCTTTTCTAATAAAAGGTGCAAGAAGCGAGTCGAAATTTGAAAGTGCTTGTGCACCTGCTGCTTCCCCTTGCAGCGTATACAAATAGTTGACAATTTGCATAAGTGCTGTGCCAAAGTGTTTTGCAGGTTTGCTTTCAATTTTTCCCGATACTCCTTTAAAGCCCATAAGGAGTATATCTTTGAGATCCCAGCCGACGCAATACGCGCCGAGTGTTCCAAGATCGTGAATATGATACTCTCCGTTGGTGTGAGCATCTCCAATTTCTGGTGGAAAGATTTTATGAAGCCAATAATTTGAGACAATGTTTTCTGTTGCATAAACATTTAATCCCTGGAGTGAATAGCTCATGTTACTGTTTTCTTTTACCTTCCAATCCATCATACTCAGATACCCATCGACGACATCTATGTCTTTGAGTAGGCCTCCGATTTCTCGTATATCTGTGTGTTGTTTTCTATAGAGGATGTATGCTTTAGCAGTTTTTGCGTGTCCTTCTTCGATGAGTGTTTTTTCTACGGCATCTTGTACTTGTTCAACAGTAGGCATTTGCCCTCGTTTGGTTTGTTTTTCGAGAAGGTCCATTACGTTGTTGGTGAGTTCGGCGGATTTTCTGTAATCTTTTCCTCCAACAGCTTGTGCTGCTTTCCAGATGGCTTCTGTTATTTGTATAGGATTGAAATCGGCTATTTTCCCATCTCTTTTTCGTATTTTCCTTATCATTTTTTTCTTTCTCCAACTAATTATTCTATTAAATTTTTAACTTCTTTTTCAAATGAGGTAACGTCGGTGAATGACCGGTAGACAGATGCGAAGCGTATGTATGCAACTTGATCTGTTTCTTTGAGGGCGTCCATGACGTATTCTCCGATAATTTTACTTTCAATTTCTTCTTTCCCACGTCTTCTTATTTTTTCTTCAATGGCATCTAACATTTCTTCTATTTGTTCATGGCTTATTGGACGTTTTTCAAGTGCTTTTTCGATTCCTTTTTTTATTTTGGTTCGTTCGAATTTTTCTTTTTGTCCGTCTTTTTTGATAACATATATAGGTGCCATTTCAATGTGTTCGTAGGTAGTGAATCGTTTATTGCATTTCAGACATTCCCGTCTTCTTCGGATTGAATAGTTTCCTGTATCTCGAGAGTCGGTTACTTTTGTCTCAATATTGTTACAATAGGGGCAATTCATCTTAACCATCCAAATACAACATCTTGTATGCTAAAAAGATTATTCTACATTATGTAGTATAATCATTGTCTTTTTAAACCTTTCCATTTCACAAAAAAAAATTCCTGTTTTACAACAGCATTTAATAATAAAAAATCAATGAGGAGAATGGTATGTCACTGGAAAAAATAACTGTTAATCTAAACATTATTGGAATTATTCATTCTCCCTACAAGCTACCTTCTGAAGTTCCTTTTGGGAAAAAGGACCATATTTCTGAAATAGAACTAGACAAAGAATTGGTAGAAGGGTTAACAGACATCGAAGGATTCTCTCATTTACATGTTTTTTATCGGCTTCATAAATCAGAAGGCTACTCTCTCATTGTTCAACCTCCGTGGGACACCAAATCTCATGGTCTTTTTGCCACTCGATCACCTCATAGACCAAACCCTATTGGTTATTCTGTGGTGGAGCTTGTTGAGAAAAAAGACAATATTTTACGGGTTAAAGGACTGGATGCAATAGAAGGAACACCAGTACTTGATGTCAAACCATATATTCAAAAAATAGATTGTAAGTCGCAGGCAGTTTCAGGATGGATAGAAAACATAGATTTAGAGAGAGATTAATGTTGCATTATTTACTGCATCATTGACCAGGTTTTTTATATTGATTTTTTTTTCTTCTCCTAAAATTTGACCGGGTTTTGCCTGGGTTGAAGGTCTGTGTGGAACTGCAATACATCCATCAGAGGGTAAAATTGAAAGATCATATGTACCAATTTCTTTTGCTATCTTGATAACATCTTCTTTATCTAAACCAATCAATGGCCTTAAAATTGGGAGATTTACTGCTTGTTCAATAACTCTAATGTTCTGTAGTGTCTGTGACGCTACTTGACCTAAAGAGTCCCCCATGATTATTGCATCAGCTTGCTCTTTTTCAGCTATTTTTTCTGCATAACGTAGAATCATGCGTTTGCAAAACACACACGTAAATCTGTTTTCACAGTGGGTCTTATACGAGGAAAGTGCATCTCCGTGAGGTACAGAATACACTTTTATAGGACATGAAATGTGTTTTTTGAGGTGTTTTGCAAGTTTGATGAAGTTCTCTGTTTCTCTATCATCGGTAAATGGTTGATTATCAGCATGGACAAATATGAGTTCTTCTGCTTTTTTTGAGAGAAGATAGGTTGCAACAGGCGAATCAATGCCGCTTGAAACAAGGGATACAAATTTCATGTCGTCTCCTCTTCCACCCAATCAAGATAATCTTTAAAACCATGCGTAATGGGAATTGCAACGATATCTGGCACGTCATAAGAATGCAGTTCTTTTATCCTCTGTATCGCTTTGTCTATGTTTTTATCTGTTGTTTTTGCCAAAAGAACACATTCGTTATCTTCTTCAATGTTTCCTTTCCAGCGATATATTGATTCAATCTTTGGAATTATATTGACGCATGCAACAACTTTTTCTTCAACAAGCATGCGTGCGATTTTCCTTGCTTCTTCAATACTTCCGGTAGTTGAATAAATAATTGAAACCATGGTTTTAACCTATAATTAATAACAGATTTAATAGTTTGCATCACAAGATATATGATTTCATATTCAACCTATCAATAACTTGTTTAATCTCGTTATAAGTTCCATAAAACAGATGGCTTTTGCATTTGCAGTCACTGCAACCAAAACCAGGAATTGAATGTAACCTTCCATCGAATTTTTTTGCAATGACGCATTCCTCCCGAGTGTCATTTTCTTTGTAAAAAACATCAGATATTGTTGCATGCTCTAAGATATAATCGATATGCCAATGAGTCTTTTTGTTTGACCGGAGATGTCTTTTTATTCTTTGTTCTAAGCCGTTGAGTGCGGAACCAACATATACATAGTAACTTTTATCAAATTCTAATTCGCCAAGTTTCCCAACAATAATTTTTTTATTAAATTCTAGTTTTATAATTATTAGATAACTACCCTGCATACAAATTGAAATATATTGTGATAAAATTAAATTTTTCCTAAAAATAAATGCACACGATTTTTAATTTTTTTTTAGAACTCTTTTAATGTTTTCTGGAAATCATCCGGAAGTATAACCTTACGTTCTACTTCCCGCCATTCCAGGTCATAATCAGATAAAAGATGTTTCACCATATCAGGAATATGCGGCGCACAGAGAATTCCTCGCACGTTTGCTTCCTCCACATCACTTTTTATGTCTGTAACATACATACGGAGTTGATGCACTGCACTGATGTTTGCGATACTTCGTTTAACTTCAATTATTGTTGGCGTGTGATTTTTATCATAACAAAAAAGATCGATCATTCCTGATTTGACTTGCTTTTCTCTTTTGCTGATACGAAGCCCTTCTTCAATAATATCTGGTTCGCTGACAATTTGATTAACGACATCAGCTTCCATGCCTGCAATAGCAAGATTTGCGGTATCTCTAAGTGATGTGGCAGTAATCATATGAATATTTCGAAAGATTATTTTCATTTTTTCAGGTGGATTACTATGTCGTGATCTAATAACAAGGGATTTGTTTTCTTCTTTGAATTCTGTTGTTGTTCCAGATGGTTGCCAGTTCACAGGCTCGCGCATTTCCGGTCTATGGACTAACACGTTTCCATCTTGTTTAACCATGACGATTCGTTCACCCCAATCAAGTATTGATTGTGCACGTCCCCGATAGTCAACTATGCAATCACCAATTATAAGAAGCATGGTTTTCTCTACTTTGGATTTATGATATTTTTCAATAAATGCTAACGAATCTTTTGACGTGGGATTAAGAATAGTTTCTAGCAAATCTCCTCAATTATCCTATATCAAGTTGGTTATACAATATTATATCGATTTGACAAAACAACTGTTTTTTAAGGAGTAAATAATTCAAGTTCAGGATTCGCCAACATATAATATAATGAGAGTAACGGCCCTTAGCTTTTTTTTAAAGAATTTGTTGTACAAATAGTTGATATATGTAATTGTGTTATTCTCTTTTTGTGTCAAAGCATAATCCAACGATAGTAAATATCCAAACACTTAATGAAGCAAAAACAGAAATTCAAAAGATTGGTAGTGACCCAAAAAGCATTGAAATTATGGCACCTAAGGCTATATCAAAAACAATAAGAATGAAAAATATCGTTCTTCAGGATGCAATTATTATCAAACAAGATATGCTTTCTTTGGGAGGTGAAGTTGCCATTCCAAAAGATGCTTTTGAATTGAAAGAAAAATCTTCTGATATACTGATCATGGGAACGCTAAAACAATTGCATGATCTTGTCGGAAAACTTAACAGGCATTACCCGAGAATTAATGCTATTTCAAAAGAGTTGTTTCTTATTTTAGAAGATATTTTTTAAGCCCAAAAAGAGATTAACTATGATTTTATTCTTGTTTTCGAAGTCATATGGATAATCCAATTTGCCCTATCGATTTTCGATATGGAAGAAAAGAAATAAAAAATATATTCGGTGAAAAAAGTAAACTACAATATCTACTTGATGTTGAAGCAGCGCTTGCTAGAGCTCATGCAAAAGTTGGAAATATACCAAAAAAAGATGCTGATGAGATTTCAAAAAAGGCTTTAACTAAATTTGTTGATATTAAGCGTGTTAAAGAGATTGAAAAAGAAACAAGACACGACGTTATGGCTGTAACAAAGGCCCTTGCAGAAAAATGTAAGGGAGATGCCGGTAAATATGTGCATCTTGGTGCAACAAGTTATGATATTGTTGATACAGCAAATGCTCTTCAATTTTCTGAAGCAACAAATCTTATTTCAAAGGAATTAAAAGAACTTAGAAAAACACTTGCTACTCTTGCTAAAAAACATAAAAACACACTTATGTCAGGAAGAACCCATGGGCAGTATTCCATTCCAATAACATTTGGTCTAAAAATGGCTGTTTATGCACTTGAAGTTGATAGGCATCTGGAACGAATGCATGAATGTAAATCAAGAGTTCTTGTCGGTAAAATGTCTGGTGCTGTTGGAACTGGTGCTGCGATGGGCAAACATGCAATAAAAATACAAGAAATTGTCATGAAAGATCTTAGACTTGGAGTTGAAGAGGGGGCAACTCAAATTGTTGGTCGTGATAGATATATTGAGCTGCTTTCTGTTCTTGCCAATATTGCAGCTAGTATGGAAAAATTTGCAACAGAAATTAGAAACCTTCAACGGAGTGAAATAGCTGAAGCAGCAGAAGCGTTTGAATCAAAAAAACAAGTAGGTTCATCGACAATGCCCCATAAGAGAAACCCAATTCTCTCCGAACAAGTTAGTGGTCTTGCCAGAATTGTTCGTTGTAATATCATTCCTGCTTATGAAAATGCAATTCAGTGGCATGAAAGAGATCTTGCTAATTCTTCATCTGAGCGTTTTATTTTACCTCATTCATTAATTCTTACTGATTGGATTATTTATCTCATGAATGATGTTTTCAAAAATTTAAAGGTGTTTCCCGATAGAATGCTTGAAAATTTAGAAAAATCTAAAGGTCTACCAATGGCCGAATCAGTAATGACAACACTTGTAAAAAAGGGAATGGGGCGAGGGGAAGCACACGAACTTATGCGCACTTGCTCTCAAAAAGCACTCGCACAAGATCAGGATTTATTTTCAGTGCTTTCTTCTAATAAAACTGTTTTAAAATATCTAGAAAAAGAGGAACTTCAAAAAGCCCTTGATCCTAAGAATTATCTTGGGGTAACAGAAAAAACAATTAATAATATTGTTAAAAAAATATTACGATGATGGTGAAAAATAATGGACAAGCTAGAGAGATTAACGACAAATACAGAAGAAGTTGTGACAATTGAAGAACTTAAAACTGTTTTAAATAAGGATAAGCCCAAGGCATATATTGGTTTTGAGCCATCAGGAACAGTACATCTTGGCTGGAAGATTTGCACCAACAAAATTAAGGATTTTCTTGATTGCGGGTTTGATTTTACTGTGCTTCTTGCAGATTGGCACGCTTATATTAATGACAAGCTTGATGGAGATATTGAAAGAATAAAGCTTTGCGGAAGATATATGGAGGATTGTTTTGCATCTATGGGTGTTGACAAAGAAAAAGTAAAATTTGTCTATGCCAGTGACTATATTGGGGATTCTAAGTACTGGGAACTTGTTTTAAGAACATCAAAAGCAACTTCAGTTAAACGCGTGAAACGTGCAATGGATATTATGGGACGAGAAGAAGACGAAGCAGAACGTGATCTTTCAAAGTTGTTTTATCCAGCAATGCAGGTTTCAGATATTTTCTATCTTGATTTAGATGTTGCTTATGGAGGGATGGATCAGCGTCATGCACATATGCTAGCAAGAGATGTTTCGAAAAAGCTTGGAAGAAAGCCACCAGCTGCAATTCATACACCACTTCTTACTGGTCTACAGGCAGGCGGTGGACGTATGGATCCAATTGAAGTTAAAATGAGTAAAAGTAAGCCCGATTCAATGATTTCAATTCATGATGATCCTGCAAGTGTTAAAAAGAAACTTAGTAAAGCGTTTTGTCCTGAAAAACAAATTGATGAAAACCCTGTTCTTGAGATATGTAAGTATGTTGTGTTTCCTGAACTTGATGGCAGGACATTTTTAATTGAACGTCCAGAAAAGTTTGGTGGAAATCTAGAATTTAAATCATATGAAGATTTAGAAAGTGCGTTTGCATCAGGTCTTCATCCTCTTGACTTAAAAAACGCGACAGCAAGTTATGTAAATAAAATCCTTGAACCAATCCATCAATATTTTGAGAAACATCCAGAGAATTACGATAAGATGAAGGAATTAGGGATTATTCAATAAAATAGTTACTGTGGCTATATTTCACATTCTGTTATTATCAAGATGTTATCTGGCTTCCAAATACGAAAAAGTCTAGCAGGAATAGCAGAGAGACTCTTAATAGACTTAACCTTATATGTTCAGTAAATATGTTTTCAGTTCATTATTACAAAGATCAGAAGTAAAAATCCATCCTCTGTCTTTGTAACTGCGTCTCCGTTTTCTGGATCTGCTGTTACTGTTATTGATATCGCTCCAATTCCAATGGGCATTGTTCCGATATTAATTTCTCCGCCAACAGGTATATCTGAAGAACCTTGTTCATTTCCACCAAATAAGACAAAGCCGCCTTCAACATTAATTTCCCATGCTACATTAATTGCATCTACTTCTCCACTGTTGGTAATAACTGCACGGACACCAATCCCGCCTGTGATTTTTATATCAAGCTCAGGCATATCCTCATCGATTGCTACTGTAAAATAAGACCAACTACTCTCAGCTTCAAACATACTTTTTGATTTCGCCCCTATTGTATAAAGTCCAGGTTCATCCCAAACATGCACCATAGGCACATCAACATCTGGAGGGAAAGGGCCAAACCATTCATCAAAAATCCCATCTCCCCAATCAACATAATAAAACAAATCATCACCGGTAACAATTGTTGATCTAAACATATACTCATAGTCGATTCCTGGCTCCCCAGAATCAGGACCAGATATTACTGGTGGTGTTGGAACAAAATCATAGGTGAAACCATTATAGGGATTGCTAGAGTAACCATATGAAAGAGCGTCAAATGTGACAAAAACACCATGGTCAGGCCACATCATTTCTACAAATCGTGCAACCGTCTTTCCATCTGGCGTATCAATAAGGTCAGATAAAAGAACGTTATCAGGAGTCACCATAAACCATTCTCCAGGAAACGGTGAAATTTCTGATCCTCTTAAAAGCCATGTGGTGTGTTCATGAAAATCTTCGATAAATGTCAAAATATCTGCATCAATATCAGGATTGTCTAATAGAGAAGTCTTATAGACGAAATCAAATTCAGGGTTTCCATCGAATTCGCCATTATCGGTATCAACTCCAAGAAAACCTAATTCAAACCACCCAGGCATCTCAGAATAATAGGCAAATATAACATCAAGAGAGCCCCATTCATCAGGCTTATCTGGAATTGACGGCGGGCCATAAAAATGGCTACTAACTACCTTGTCATCATAATCTGGGAAAGAGCTACATGGCGGTTTTCCCCAGTTTTTTTTAATCACATCTTTTGAATGATTATCAAATCTATATCTAGCTCGAGCGCGTTCTGTTGTATTAAGATTACCCCCAGCAGTCATTTTACTGCGGTTATCTGTATCTTTAGCAGGTCTAGTTTCATGATTATGTCCAACTGAAAATGTATGACCTGCTTCATGACCTCCTGTGTGTCCCAGAGCATTACCTAATTTTGTAATATTCCAGCTACCATCGGGATTTTGAAATGAGCCGTTTACACTGCTGTCATCCATAAACTCCCCCAGAAAAACTTTTACTGTTTTATTTTCACCAAACGTTCTTCCCCATGCTCGACCGTTGGGATCACGTCCTGGTTCGATTTTTACTATTCTACTAGCATTTTTTTCATCTTTTGGATCATTTGATATTGTAACGTTAGCTGAACCAACTGCGCCTTCAAAGTTTTCTCTAACATGCTGAATGATGTGGTTTTTCAATGCTGTTTTTTGAGTGGCATTTAAATCTGTTCTAGCATCAATTGCTGAGGTATTAATGTATATAGTTTGTTTAGCAAGAGGTTTAAAGGTTTGGATATAACGATTCTTTTCTTCTTGAAAATTTTCCATTGTTTCGCTACTAGGAATTACGGCTAACACAAGCATCAACAAAACACCTATACAAATTATGTCTCTATTCATTAATTTCCCCACGTTTACGAATAACAAATCTTGATTTAAATCTTTCGGAATTATATTTAAAAAAACTATTATATGTTCTTAATTAGAGATGAAAAATCAGGAATTGCTTGGTAAACCCTCTCGCCTTTAATTCGACCAAACTCCATGTCCCTTAGCCCTCAATTTCTCTGTTAATTTTTGTTCGATTTCTTCAGCTTCTTTACGTGTTTTGATTGGATTGTATTTCTGATATTTTTTCGGACGTAATCGTATTCCATATTTTTTTACAAAACGATTGGCTTTATAGCCTTCTTTATGCTGTCTGAATCTAACCTCAGGTGGATGATATGTTTGTCCAACATAAAAACAAACAAGTTTTGGATTCAAATATTGGTTATGTTTTCGAAATTTTCTTGAGTTTAATACTTCTTGATCTAGTTCGATGACATATACATTGTAAGGCATTTTCTTGTATTCGCAATTATCCACAAATGACTTAAAATTTTCTAGTATTTCATTTTAAAATTTAACATTAATCTTTATAAGAAAGATAACAATCCAATAAAAGAGGTACGCAAGATGTATTGTGATAAGTGTGGTACAAAGTTAATAGCAGATGCGAATTATTGTTCTTATTGTGGCGTCTCGATAGGTAATGTAAAAACAGAAGAATTTGAGGTATCCTCAGATGATCTTGTAAAAACAGTAAAAAAATTAATACACGAAGGAAATATTAGAAGAATCATTATAAAGGATGAAAAAGGAAAATTACTATTAGAAATACCAGTTACTATAGGTGTTATAGGAGCCGTTATCGCACCGTGGCTTGCTGCTCTTGGGGTCATTGGTGCTATTGCTACTAATTGTAAAATTGTTGTAGAAAGAAAAGAATGATTATATATTAAAAGAACAAAAATCATATTAGTAAAACTAATGAAAAATATGGTTGAATACGTAGAATCAACAGAAGCACATGTTTATGCAATTGTAAACACTTGGAAAGAGTTAATGAATATAAAAAGGAAATGTATCTGAAGGATTTTTGATAATATGAAAGAAGGATATCTACAAGAGAAAATGAGGGAGTTTGACTATAAATTAAAACAGCAAATGGATCTTGCAAAACAGCTAGACAAACATCTTGAACGAGTTATTGTATCAGAAAAAGAACAAAAAAAGATGTTTAAAAAACTAAAAGAATTAGATGACTACAAAGAAGAAATCAAAAAAGAAATTGATAAAGAAATTCGAGATAACCTTAAAAAATATAAAAACCAGTCAAAGTTAACTATTCAAAATAAGATAGATGATGCAATAGAAAAAAACTTTGGTATGCTTCAACGACAAATGAAAGATTTAAAAAAAGAGTTATTTGAGATAAAACAACTAAAAGATATTGTGATGCAGACCAATAAATATGCAATACATTCTGAGCAATTAACAGGACTGCTTATTGAAGAACTTGTACGAGAACGAGTATTTTCCAGAGAAAAAATTGATATAATCTCAAAAAGAGCGGAAATTCGAACTCGAGAGAAGCTAAAAGAAAAATAATACTATTTTTGTTTTTTTCGATGAATAACAGTTGAATTGATTTGTTCACCAAACTCTTCAGTCATGGTCTCAAATTTTCCTTGTTTGATTAGATTAACACTAATAATTGCAATTAATATTCCGGCAATTGTACTAATTAATAGGCTGATTAATACTTGTTCAACTGTTTCTGGTTTTCTTCCAAAAATCTGAAACCATTTAATAAACTCCATGATGACTCCTGAAGCCATCGTTGTGATAACAACAACAACTGCCATCGCATATTTATCCATATTTAGTCCATTCCAATATATGTCCACAATATAGATTACCGCAAAAGCAAGAAAAGCTACCAAAACAGAAGTTAAAAATTGAGTGAATCCAGCATATCCTGGGATTGAATAATACGCATTTAGTAACACACCACCCATATTTAATGATAGAACACCGGCAATGAGAAGTTCAATTGACCAAGGTAAGGTTACTTTAATATCCCGTTTAAGAAGTGTTGGAATAAAACCTATAATAAATCCTGCAATACACCCAAGAACCCAGATCCATTCTTTTTTCCATATAGCTAAAACTAGTGTAACGATAAGTACAATTTTCATACTCATCGACGCAATATAGGATTTTTTTGAATCAATGGTTTTATTAGGGGGTTTCATAGGATGGCAATCATCGCTCTTATTTAATACGTTTTATCATGTAGTTTAGGTAAATCATTTCTAACCAATTATTGAGGAATCGTAAGGTATTGGTGCACTGAGGCGTGGTGTACCAGAACCAATCGCAACTC
>RCNB010001760.1_pt1 | contig 13513 bp, 9 predicted proteins | sample 2041321 | NCBI WGS metagenome assembly RCNB01 (sample SAMN09708232, study PRJNA481090) | Marine sediment metagenome, whole genome shotgun sequencing project. | reverse complement strand
GCGGGCTTCTTCTGAGCTGAGGGTTTGGAGGCGGGGGGGGCGGTCGACGATCATTCGGGCGAGGCCGTGGGGGAGGGCCTCGCTGGTCAGGGCGATGAGCTCCGGGGCGGCTTCGGGGATGAGGCCGCCGTTCTGGCCTTCAATGATGAGCGCGATCATCTTTAGCCTTCGCTCATCTTTGAGCTCGCCCAAGAAGCGATGCGAGACCGTCTCCGTGCTGTGGATGAGGTCGAAGAGGGCCGGATGCTCGGCAGCGAAACGCACGTAGGCCACGGTCATGGCGCGAAACTGCGTAAGCGCGTCGCTACACTCTGCTGTGGATTCGTCGAGCTTCCGCTCGAGCTCGGCCGCCGCCTTCTCTGCGACCGCGTCTAACAACACCTGTTTATCGGAGAAATGACGGAACGGCGCAGCAGACGAGACCCCGACCTCCCGTGCGAGTGCGCGCATGCTGATCGCCCCGAGCCCTTGCGTATCGACCAGCTCGAAGGCTGTTTCGAGCAGGGCCTCGCGCAGGTTGCCGTGATGGTACGCCTTCGTCTCTGCCGTCATGAGGCGAGTTTACCAGGGCATGTTATCAGCGCTTACTTTTGTTCGAAGCTCAATGTTATCAGTGCTAACTTTCGTCTGGCCCGCAGTTCGGTGCCTCCTGACACCAAAGTTAGCAACGCTTACATTGACTCATGGGATGTTAGCGTCGCTAACATAGGGCGCAACCCAGTGTTAGCAACGCTCACATTCGCAGGCGCGCCTCATCATCGCCTGGCCCCGGCTACTGGCAGACGTTCAGCGAGAAGTCGCACTTGTAGTTGTACGGGCAGTCGCTGCTCTGGAGGCAATGCAAGCGCTCGCAGACGCCTTTGTCCTCATTACAGAAGTACGGCGGCGCGCAGGAGTGCAGCCGACAGGCTATTTCGGAGCGTGACGGTCGCGAAGGCCTGGGCTGCGTTTCCTCGCTGCCTGCCCCGGTGACCGTCGTTCCCTCGGTATTTCCGGGCCTGTTGCATGCGCTCGAACCAAGCAACGAGAACACCGCGACCATGACGAGAACGAACCCAACCCTGCACATGCCGCCCATTTGGGAAAGATGATAGCTTTCGACCATGGTCGCAAAGCACATTCTCGCATGCGTCGACTTTTCCGAACAGTCCACCCGCGCGCTTGCTCACGTCGGTGAGTACGCCCGTGCCAACGGCAGCAAAGTGACGCTGATTCACATCGCTGACCCGCAAGCGTTCATCCCGCCTCAGGCCATCGTAGAACCCCTGGCAGTTCGCGACGAGACCAAGCATCGGGAGGCGCTGGTGACATTTCGCGATCGGCACCTGGCCGACCTCGAGGTCGACGTCGAGATCATCGCAGACCACGCCCCGGCGAGGGCGATTTGCGACTATGCAGAAAAGCACGGCATCGACCTCATCGTCGTTGGCTCGCACGGGCGCAGCGGCATCGAGCGATGGCTCATCGGCAGCGTGGCAGAGCGAGTCGTCCGGCACGCCGCTTCGGACGTGTACGTCGTTCGACGGTGACTTCAAACCGAGTCCCTACCCTGTTAGGCTCCGTCGATGGGGAAACGGCGGGCATGGTCGATCCTGGGCAATTCGCAGCGCCTCGACGGCGGAGCGATGTTCGGGAACGCGCCCCGAGCACTTTGGCAAAAGTGGGTCCAGCCGGACGGGCTCAATCGCATTCTGCTTGCGTGTAGAGCTCTACTCGTCGAGGACGGCGACAGGCGCATCCTTTTCGAGACGGGCATCGGGGCGTTCTTTCCGCCGCAGCTACGCGACCGGTTCGGCGTGCAGGAAGAGCGACACGTGTTGCTCGACAACCTTCGAAAGGTTGGCTTCGGCGACGAAGACATCGACTGTGTCGTGTTGTCCCATCTGCACTTCGATCACGCGGGTGGGCTGCTCAAGGCCTACGACCCAGAAGAACCGATGCAGTTACTTTTCCCCAACGCGACATTCGTGGTGAGCCGGGAAGCCTGGCAGCGCGCTAAACACCCTCACGCGCGCGACCGTAAGTCGTTCATCCCGGAGCTGCCGTCGTTGCTCGAAGAAAGCGGCCGGCTCGAAGTCGTCAACGGCCATCGCTCCGAGACGCTTGGCCGCGACTACAAGCTCTGGCTTTCGGATGGACACACGCCCGGCCTGATGTTGACGGAGCTTCCCGGTGACGACGGTCCAATGGTGTTCGCGGCCGACCTCATCCCAGGCCGCGCCTGGGTGCACCTGCCCATCACGATGGGATACGACCGATTCCCAGAGCAGCTGATCGACGAGAAAAACGACCTGCTCATGCACTTGCTCGAACGAGGCGGCCGACTGTATTTCACGCACGACCACGAGGTCGCGGTGGGGCGTCTTGCACGTGACGACAAAGGCAGGTTTTTCGTGGAAGAAACGCTTACCGAGCTGTCCGGCACGCCTCTTTGAGGCACGTGGTAGACTAGTCCTCTTTGGGAGGGACGATGCCCCTTGACAACGGTGATGAGCCGGCGCGAATCGAATCAGGCGACGACTACATCGAAAGCCTCCGCCGCCGAAACCTGAGGGTATTTCTCTTTGGCGAGTTGGTCGATGAGCCCGTCGACCACCCGATGATCCGACCGTCGATCAACGCCGTCGCCGAGACCTACAACCTGGCGCTCCGTGAACCCGAAGTCGCGACCGTCGAGTCCTCGCTCACCGGCAAACCCATCAATCGTTTCCTCCACGTTGCGCACAGCTCGGCCGACCTGGTTGCCCAGAACATGATGCAACGCAAGCTTGGACAGAACACCGGCACCTGCTTTCAGCGTTGCGTGGGCATGGACGCATTCAACTCGCTCTACTCGGTCACGTACGAAATCGACGAGAAGCACGGAACCCACTATCAAGAGCGGCTCAAGGCGTTCCTCGAGACCATGCAGGATCGCAACTACGTGGTCGGCGGCGCCATGACCGACGTGAAGGGCGACCGAAGCAAGGCACCGCACCAGCAGGAGGACCCCGATCTATTCGTGCACATCACGAGGAGGAATGAAGACGGGGTTTGGCTCAAAGGCGCGAAGGCACACCAAACCGGCTGCATCAACTCGCACTGGATCATCGCCATGCCAACCATGCGCCTCGGCGCGGCCGACAAAGACTACGCCGTCGTCGCAGCGTTTCCGGTCGACGCCCCCGGCATCACGTACATCTACGGACGCCAGTCTTGTGACACCCGCAGCATGGAAGACGGCTCGATCGACGTCGGCAACGCCGAGTTTTCAGGCCAAGAGGCGATGGTCGTGCTCGACGACGTGTTCGTCCCATGGAGCCATGTATTCATGGACGGCGAATACGAGTTCGCTTCGATGCTCGTCGAGCGTTTCACTTGCTATCACCGCCGAAGTTACGTGTGCAAGACCGGGGTGGGCGACGTATTGATCGGCGCAGCGGCGCAGGCCGCCGAAGACAACGGGGTCGAGAAGGCCTCGCACATCAAAGACAAGCTCGTGGAGATGACCCACTTGAACGAGACGATGTTCGCGGCAGGCATCGCGTCGTCGCATCAAGCGCAACCCACGAAATCAGGGGTGTATCTGAACGACGACATGCTTGCGAACGTTTGCAAGCACCACGTGACCAAGATGCCATTCGAGATGGGTCGGATCGCACAGGACCTCGCCGGCGGCCTAGTAGCCACCGCACCATCCGAGAAAGAATTGAAGCACCCCGAGATTGGCGCATTGCTCGACAAGTACCTTCGCGGACGGGCGGACGTGCCGACGGAATCACGAATACGCATTCTGAGGCTGATCGAGAACATGACGATGGGCCGGAACGCCGTTGGCTATTTGACCGAGTCACTCCACGGCGCCGGATCACCACAAGCGCAGCGCGTTCAAATCGGCCGCCAGATGCAACTAGACTTCAAGAAATCGCTCGCGAGACGTCTTGCCGGAGTCGATGGCGACGGCGACAAGTAGTCGCGTCAGCCTCGTTCGAGCACGAAACGGTACCGAACGTCGTTCCGCCGCAAGCGTTCGAGAGCCGTATTCACCTGACTCATGGGGAGGGTCTCGACTTGAGCGCCTACTCCGTGGCGCGCCGCGAAGCTCAGCATCTCGCGCATCGCCGCGCGCCCACCCACCGGGCTGGAGGTCACAGAGCGGCTTCGAGCCATGAGCATGCCGGTTGGCACGGCTACGGGCTCTGCGAGTGCACCGACGAACGAAAGAACACCTCGTGGGCGCAGTGCACTCACGTACCTATTCCAGTTCAGGGACTGGTGGACCGTCACGATGATCAGGTCGAGCGACTCACGCTGCGCTTTGAGCGCCGCGTCGTCCACACTCGAAACGAAGTGATGCGCGCCGTGCGCCCGAGCCTCTTCTTCCTTGGCTGGCGTCGACGAGAACGCGGTGACCTCACATCCGAATGCCCGAGCGAACCGAATGGCCAAATGGCCGAGTCCACCGATGCCGACGACCCCCACTCGACTCTGCGGCCGGGCGTGAGTGCGGAGCGGTGAGTAAACAGTAACGCCACCGCAAAGCAGCGGGGCCGCCGCTTCAGAACTCAAACCATCGGGGATGGAGAACGCAAAACGGCTGTCGACTCGGAGACTCTCGGCGAAGCCGCCATACCGTCCGACGCAGGTTTCGACGATGTTCGCACAGAGGTTCTCGTCGCCACGCTCGCACCATTCACAAACCAGGCAACTCCCTGCTTGCCAGCCCACCCCGACACGTTCGCCGAGGTCGAGATGCGTGACCAGCGAGCCCTTCGCAGCAACCTTCCCGACGACCTCGTGACCGGGCACCAACGGAAACTGGCTGGTCCGCCAATCGTTGTCGATCAAATGGAGATCGCTGTGACAGATTCCGCAGTGGGTGATCTCGATCTCAACCTCGTGCGGGCCGAGCGCCGCTGGCTCGTAGTCGAAAGGTGCCAAGGAGGCCCCGGCTTCGAAGGCTGCATAGGCGTCGACGCGAGACGAATCGTGGGTTGTCATGACGATTGTCGTGTAAGCGCTAGCCGGCGACGGTCAAATTGAATAGGTTACGATCGATGCGAGTGTCGGGCGGCATCTTGGTGGCGGGAGCCTGGTTCCTCGGGTCTGCCGCGGGCTGTGATCGCGGCGTGACGTCGGAGGCGCCGACAGGGCAGCTCGAGGTCGTGGAGGCCCACACCGGTGACGTCGTGGCGGGGACCGCAGCGGCTCAGGCGCCACTGAAGGTGGAGCAAGAAGGGCTGATCATCGGGGAGTACCGGCTCGCCGACGATCCTGTGGTGGACGGCGACACCGTGCGCGTCGAAGGTATCGACGGCTCGGTGCGTTTGCTATCGATCGACACCGAAGAGAAGTTGCGTGGCAAGTCGGATCGAGCAGCCGTGTCCAAGGACTTCGACCAGTACCTCGAATCGAAGCGCGGCGACGCACCTCGCCCCGTGAAGCCCGGGACCCCCATGGGCGAACGCGCCAGCGACTTCGCGAAGGATTTTTTCGAGGCCGCAGAGATTGTTCGCCTCGAGCGAGACGACTCGAAAGAGATCCGTGGCCGCAATGGACGCCTGCTCGCCTATGTCTTCGTCAAGAAGGGCGGGCGCTGGACAAGCTACAACGTGGAAGCCGTGCGCGCGGGGATGAGCCCCTACTTTACCAAGTACGGCTACTCACACCGGTTTCACAACCAGTTCACACACGCTGAAGCCGAGGCGCGCGAAGCAAAGCGCGGCATCTGGGACCCGGACTCCAAGAGCTACGGTGACTACGACGAACGCAAGGCTTGGTGGGACGCGCGCGCCGATTTCATTCGCGCCTTCGAGCACGACGCCAACGGTCGCGACGACTACATTCAGCTGACGCAGTGGGACGCCCTCACCAACCTCGAGGCGAAGCTCGGCCAAGATGTGACAATCCTGGCCACGGTCGACCGAATCAAGCACTACAAAGGGCTCGTACGCGTGTCTCTGGCAATGCAGCGCGGGAACGACTTTCCTGTGATCTTCTTCGATCGAGACGTCTTTCGCGAGAGCGGGGTCGATCGGTATTGGCGTGAGCCAATCACGGTTCGTGGCAAGGTGGAGCGCTACGAAAAGGGGAGCTACCGGACCCTTCAGGTGGTGGTGAAGGAGCCTTCGCAACTCCGGCTCGCCAAGCTGCCTGCACCCGGGAGGGGCAACCGCAGCGGTGACGTCGCCAGCGACTGAGCGGAACGAAACCCAGTAGGGCCCCGTCCGATAACCCGCGACATTGCTGCGACGGGAGGTCGGAATGGCGGGTATCGGAGACTGGGTTCGTGGGTTCGCATGTGTGTTGGTGCTGCTCGGTTGTGGACGGGAAGCGATCGCGGAGAGGAGTGCTTGTGACGACCTCTCGGCAGGGGATCTCGTCATCACCGAAGTACACGCAAACCCAGACGGAAGTGACGCTGATGGCGAATACATCGAGTTCTTCAACGCGACGAAAGCGCCACTGACTCTCGACGGCTTGACGATCTCGACGAGTCGGACAGACGGCGTCGGTCCAAAGTCGCATCGATTCATCGGCGGATTGGTGGAGGCCGAGCGATACATCGCCGTTGGGAACGCACCGATCGAGTCGATGCCGGCGTACCTCCAGTACAGCTACGGAGCGTCCCTGGGGCCCCTGCGCAACTCCGATGCCACGCTGTTGCTGCGATGTGGTGAAATGTTGCTCGATCAGGTGCGTTATGAGCGAACCGTCGACGGCCGCGCGCTCGAGTTCGACGGTCGTCTCGCGCCGGACCATGAGCTCAACGACGACGAACATCACTGGTGCGCCGCTCCGACGGGTATCTCCGAGATCTCGGAAGGGAACTTCGGTACGCCGGGCACCCGCAACAGCCCCTGTGCTTTCGAGACGGAGATGGAAGGCCTGTGCCTCGAAGAGGGGTCGAGCCGCACGATCCGAGCACCGGACCCCGGAGAGGTGCGCATTACGGAATGGATGGCCAATCCGGAGGGGCCCGACGCTGATTTCGAGTGGGTGGAGGCATTGTTCGAGGTGGAAACCGACCTGAATGGATTGGAGCTCGGGCCGGCGCCTGACGCATTGAAGCTGGTGATTGACCAAGAAGATTGTTTTCCGGTCGACGCGGGGGCACGGGTCGTCTTCGGGGCGAGCCCGGCGGCGGCTCCCCGCGTCGACGCGGAGCTGAGTTTCAGCCTCGGAAACTCAGCCCCCCGCGCGATTGTCGCGGCTTTCGGTGAGGTCGTGCTCGATCGGGTGGACTACGACGGAACCGTCGAGGGAGTCGCTTGGCAGATCGATGTCAACGACCAAGTGTGTGGGGCTCGATCTGGAGATGAGTACCTCGATGGCAACTTCGGGACGCCCGGGGAGCTGAATCGCTTGTGTCCCCCGGTCCTAGGCCCCGGCATGTGCCTCGACGCGGGCACCCCGCGAAGCATCGTCCATCCGAGCCCTGGCGACGTCGCTATCTCAGAATGGATGGCGAACCCATCGTCGGTAGGAAACCGTGAAGGCGAATGGATCGAGCTCCGGTTTAGCGTTGCCGTCGATCTGAACGGGTTGGTGTTGTCGGACCTCGCGTCTGGCGCCACGACAGTGGAGGCCGAGGACTGCCTTCGAGTCGATGCGGGCACGCACATCGTGTTCGCACGAAACGCGAATCCACTCGAGAACGGCGGCGTCGAGTCCGTGGATGCCGTGTTGTCTCTTTCGTTGAACAACAACGACGAAGCGATTGAGTTGAGCGTTGAGGGGCGAGTTCTCGACTCGGTGACCTACGCCCGATCCGAGCCCGGCGTGGCGACGCAGGTCGACGACTTCGGCCTCATCTGCACCGCGACACGCAGCTACGGTGATGGGGACCTCGGGACTCCGGGCTCCGCGAATCCCCGGTGTGTGTAAGGAGGGCGCTCGGGGCAGCGTTGACGATCACGCTGGCACCGTGTCCGGCGGCGGCCGTCCAGTACGAGGTCTTCATCGACGTCGAAACCGAGGAAGACCTCTACGACCTGTTGTTGACCGAGCAGATCTCCGAGGCGTCATTCAACGCGCTGCTGCTACTCCACCAGACCCGCATCGATCTCAACCGAGCCGACCGAGCTACGCTCTATCTGCTTCCGAACCTCGACTACGGGCAGGTCGACCGGATCCTTGCCTATCGGGCGGAAGCCGGCGCGATTCGGCAGTTGGGCGATCTCACCGCCGCAGGGGTGCTGGAGGCGGAGCTAGTGGTCTCGCTTCAAAGCTTCGTGATCGTCCGACGACCCGAAACCGCCCGGTCGGGGGCAACGGGGTTTTTGCGAATACAGACCCGTTGGAGTGGTCGCCAAGATCGACTGCCGCCGGCTTCGGCCATCCAGGCGAGAGTACGTGCCGCGGGCAATCTGGACTCGGGGGTGGCGGCCACACTCACCAGAAACGGCCTCCACCGCGTTCGCTGGGACCCAACCCGCGCGGCGCTCAGCGCCGAGCCCGAATCGATTCGGATCGCAGTGCCCAAGATGTACGTCGAATGGGAGGACGATAGATGGGAGTTGATCGCGGGAACGTATCGTGTGGGGTTCGGGCAGCGGCTGACGTTCGATGTAACGGATCAAGTGACACCCAACGGTTTCTTCGGCGACTACGAGCTCCGTCGTGACAATGAGCTCGGTCTTCGCTGTCGACGAGTCGCCGGAGAGCTGCCCATCTCACCGTGCTCGAGTTCACGGGTTGTACGGGTGACGCCAGACTTCGGGTGGACGAATCGATTGGCAGGCGTAGCAACCGGCGTGAAGGACATTCGGTTGGGGGACGGTCGACTGCAAGTCTACCTCTGGGGGTCGTATCAATTTCATCGCATCCTGCAGACAGAGATCACGGACGCGCGCCGGTGCGTCGATCCGCGGCAGGACGAAGATCCGTCGTGCCGCGCGCCTCTGGTGTATGTACGGGGTGCTGATTCAGAGGCACCGGCGAGCGCCGCCTCGTTCGCAACACTGCCGGCGATGTACACCGAAGGGCTCGCGGGCGCGAACGCGACGTACTTCTGGAACGAACGGGCTCACCTTGGAGTGACGGGCTACGGGTCAAAACCACGGTGGTTGGTGCAAGGTACCGACCTCGACTTCCAAGAGTTCTCACGAAGACCTTTCGGTGGGCCCTTCGGGGCCGTCGGGGCAGACGCCGCGTTCGGGTTCGGAGTTCAGGATCTGTTCCTCGAAGTCGCGAGGAGCTTCGACACACAAACCGGCGGCGGAGGCGGCTACGGAGCGGTCGTGCGAAGCGTCACTGCACTTCCAACCATGGAGATCGAAGCGTCGGCACGCTACTACGATTCCAGTTTTGCCAACCCGTACGCGCGGCCGATTTCCGCGGCCGACGAGCTCGATGGCCTTCGCGCTCGAGACGAAGCGGGACTTCGTCTGCGGGCCACGATCAACCCCACGTCGCGCCTTGGCGTGCGTACGGTCCTCGATGGATGGCGGCGGCTTTCCTCCGGGGCGTTCGCGGGTTTGCTCTTTGGGCGCTTGGATCTCCGGATCACCTCATCATGGGCGTGGTCCATCTGGACAGAATACCGAAACAGTGGACTGCAGCGCTTCTTGCTGGCTTCGCGACTCTCCTACGAGGCAGGTCGCATCGTCCGACTCTCGTGCCAGTTTCAAAGTCGGTGGATCGGCGGGAACGTTGGCGGGTTCCGCTTACAGCAAGACCTCGGGGCGATTCTCGAAGCCACCGCTCGGCCGCTCGACCTTCTTCGTCTACGCGTTCGTGCCCGCTACGACTTCGAGGACATTCGCGACAACCATCATCTGCCGCAGTCTCTGTGGACATTGATCGAGACAGCGGTGAGCGTGCGAGATGAGGACGTGCTGCGACTCCGATACGATCTGCGTCTGTTCTTGGATCGCCGTGAGTCCACGATCGCGCGCACACCCAACCCCGAGCACCGGCTCTGGGTCGACTACGTCTTTCGCTACTAGGCTAGGCGTTATCGCCATGGCGGGCTAGGCTCAGCCGCGTGGGAAATCTTGCCGAGAAGCTAGAGGTCGCCCGGGTGCTGTATCGGGCTGGCGTGTTCAAACCGATTCGACCGGATAAGACGGTCCGCATCATTCGAGCAGCAAAGGGTTGGGGGCGTTCTCCCGCGATGGGATTCATCGCGCTGGCCATCCGCCAACCGGATACCGTCGCCGTGATCGACGATGAAGGCTCGGCAACGTTCGACGAAGTCAATCGGCGCTCGAACGCTCTGTCACGAGGGCTTCGTGAGGCGGGAGTCTCCGCCGGTGACGTCGTGGGCGTCATGTGCCGCAACCACCGTCAGTTCATCGATACCATCCTCGCTTGTGGCAAGGTAGGCGCGAACACGGTGTTGCTGAACACGATGTTTGCGGGACCGCAACTCACTGAAGTGGGGCGCCGAGAGAACCTCAGCGCGCTACTTTACGATGAAGAGTTTGCGAACCTCTTGGAGGGTCTTCAAGGGATGCCCCGTTTCGTGGTCTATGGTGAAGGCAAAGATCCCAGCATCGAGGATCTGATCGCGAGCCACGCTGACACCAACCCAGAACCACCAAGCATCGAATCGCGCTTCACGATGCTGACGTCTGGCACCACGGGGACACCCAAGGGTGCCAAGCGGGGGTCTCCAAAGGGCATGCTCCCAATCGCATCGATGCTGTCACGCTTACCCCTTCGAACAGGGGAGCGAACCATGATCGCCGCACCCCTTTTTCACTCTTGGGGCCTGGGGCAGTTTCAACTCGGCCTCATCCTGGGGAGCACCTACGTCTTGAGCCGACGCTTCGACCCGGAAGCCACGTTGCGCATCGTCTCTGAGCATCAGTGTACGTCGCTTGCCGTGGTTCCCATCATGATGCAGCGAATGCTCGCGCTGCCGGATCACGTCAAGCGCAGGTATGACCTCAGCAAACTTCGCGTCACCGCGGCAAGCGGATCGGCGCTCCCGGGTCACCTTGCGACCGAGTGGATGGACGCCTTTGGAGACAATCTGTACAACTTCTACGGCTCGACTGAGGTCGCAATGGCATCGGTCGCTACCCCTGAGGACATGAGGGCCGCGCCGGGAACGGCTGGCATGCCGCCGCTCGGCACGGTGGTGAAGATTCTCGACAACCAGGGAGAGCCGCTGCCAACTGGACAAACTGGCCGGATCTTCGTCGCGAATGCGATCTCGTTCGAGGGTTACACGAGCGGTGATGACAAGGAGCGGCTGGGCTCGATGGTCAGCAGCGGCGACGTCGGGCACTTCGACGAGGAAGGGCGACTCTTCATCGATGGCCGCGACGACGACATGATCGTCTCTGGGGGAGAGAACGTGTTTCCCCGAGAGGTCGAGGATCTCATCGGAGGGCACGACAAAGTCGAAGAGGTGTCGGTCATCGGCATCAGCGATCCCGACTGGGGGCAGCGACTCAAAGCGTTCGTGGTATTGAAATCGGGCGCAAGCCTCGATGCGGACGCAATCAAAGCGCACGTCAAGCAAGCCCTTGCCAGCTACAAGGTCCCGCGTGACGTCGCTTTCATCGACATGCTTCCTCGGAACGCGACGGGCAAAGTGCTCAAACGGGAACTGCTTGGCTGAGCAAAGAAAAGGCCCGCCTGAACCGGCGGGCCTCAAACGAGCGCCGGCGACAAAGCCGCCCTATCGCCTGATCACTTCTTCTTCGCGGCCTTGCGCTCTGCGACCTCGATCTGAACCTTCTCGAGAATGTTCCGCGGAACCGGGGCGTAGTTGCTGAACTCCATCGTGAACTGACCGCGGCCGGAAGTGGCGGAGCGGAGGTCACCGATGTAGCCGAACATCTCGCTGAGAGGGACATCCGCCTTGATGCGGACGTTGGTGTGACCCTTCTCCTGGGAGTTCACCATGCCGCGACGACGGTTGAGGTCTCCGATGACATCACCCACGTTCGCGTCGGGCACGAACACGTCGACCTTCATGACCGGCTCGAGGAGCTGAGGTCCAGCCTTCGGCATGCTCTGACGGAAAGCCGCCCTCGCCGCAGTCTCGAACGCCATCTGGGACGAGTCGACCGCGTGGAAACCGCCGTCGTTCAGCGTGAGCTTGAAGTCGAGCAGAGGGAATCCACACAGGGGCCCCTCTTCTTTCATGACCTTGAAGCCCTTCTCGACCGCGGGAATGAACTCCTTCGGAATCTTTCCGCCGACGATCTTGGACTCGAAGATAAAGCCTTCACCGGGTTCGGTGGGCTCGATCGTGTATTCGATCTTCGCGAACTGGCCAGAGCCACCGGTCTGCTTCTTGTGAGTGTAACTGTCGTCGATCGACTGCGTCACCGTCTCGCGGTATGCGACCTGCGGTGCACCGACGTCGACCGCCACGCCGTGGCTACGACGAAGAATGTCGACTTTGATATCGAGATGGAGCTCGCCCATCCCCTTGAGGATGGTCTCGCCGGACTCCTGGTCGACCTCGACGTGGAACGACGGGTCCTCGGCGACCATCTTACCGAGCGCTACGCCCAGCTTCTCGCTGTTTGCCTTGTCTTTGGTGCTGATCGCAAGCGAGATGACCGGCTCGGGAAACACCATCGGCTCGAGCGTGGCCGGGTTCTTCTGGTCGGCCAGCGTGTGACCGGTGCGCACGTCTTTGAGCCCGACCATCGCAACAATGTCGCCCGCCTGCGCGGAGTCCACAATGGTTCGGTCGTCAGCGTGCATTTCGACCATGCGGCCGATTCGTTCGTTCTTGCCGGTGAAGGTGTTGACCAGCGTGTCGCCCTTGTTGACCGTGCCCGAGTAGATACGGGTGAAGGTCAGTGCGCCGAAGCGGTCCTCCATGATCTTGAACGCGAGAGCGCGAACGGGTCCCTCGGGATCGACGAGTGCGAAGGTGCCGGTCTCGTTGCCCTCGAGATCGACCTCCGGCTGCGGCGGTACCTCCATCGGATTGGGGAGGTAGTCGACCACCGCGTTGAGCACCTGCTGGATGCCCTTGTTCTTGAAGGCCGAACCGCAAAACGTAGGGAAGAAGACGAGATCGCGTGCTCCGATGCGGATACACTTCTTGACCGTCTCGAGGTCGGGCTCGTTGCCCTCTAGGTACTGCTCCATTGCATCGTCGTCTTGTTCGACAGCGGTCTCGATCAGCTCGAATCGATACTTCTCGACGAGCTCCTTCATGTCTTCGGGAACTTCCTTGACCTCGAACTGCTCTGGCAGACCAGAGTCGTCCCACACGTAAGCTTGGCGCGTAAGCAGATCGACGACGCCGACGAACTCCGACTCGGTGCCGATGGGGAGCACCATGACGAGCGGCTTGGCGCCAAGGATGTTCTTGATCTGGTCGACGACGCGATAGAAGTCCGCACCTGCACGGTCGAGCTTGTTGACGAAAATCAATCGCGAGACCTTCGAATCGTTGGCGTAGCGCCAGTTGGTCTCGGACTGCGGTTCGACACCGCCGGACCCGCAAAACACACCCACGCCGCCGTCGAGCACCTTGAGCGAACGATAGACCTCGATGGTGAAGTCAACGTGGCCGGGGGTGTCGATGATGTTCAGCTGGTGGTCGTCCCAA
>RCNB010001759.1_pt1 | contig 13520 bp, 10 predicted proteins | sample 2041321 | NCBI WGS metagenome assembly RCNB01 (sample SAMN09708232, study PRJNA481090) | Marine sediment metagenome, whole genome shotgun sequencing project. | reverse complement strand
AGCCTTTGGGCCTATTACACCGCCGAAATGGCGGCATGATCTGCCCTTACCAATCCTTCACAATCTGACGTCAACAACTTGGCAATACCCGCGCGGCCACTGGCTTCGCTTCGCTGCCTTTCAATGCCCCAGTCGAGATCAGTGTGAGTTGAACGAGCGTAGAAACCCTAGCTAATCGTCGGCAATAGATTTTGCCGACGAGCCCTTTTAGATACCGCTATGTCACTGCGATACGATCATTTTCCGATATCAGTCAAGAATAGCGACAGCTTCGATTTCGAACAGCATCCCGTCCAGCGCCAGGCGCGGCACCGGTACCAATGTTTGGGCAGGAAGCCATGTTCCAAAGAGCTTAGCGCAGGCAGCGGTCAAAGGCCCCAACATGTCTTGGTTGTAGTCAACAAAATACGTCCGAATGCTGGCAACTTGATCAGGTTTGGCGCCAACACCTTCAATTGCAATAAGCAAGTTTGCAAAAGCCTGCTCAATCTGGCCCTCCATAGTGTCAGGAAGCGATCCATCTTCTAGCTCGCCACCCTGACCAGCGATATATGCAACTTTGTTGCCACCACTAGCGATAATTGCGTGGCTATATCCATTTGGAGCCGGGTCGTAGAGGCCCTTGGGGTTCACAATTTTTAGTTCAATGGAACCAGTATTCATCCCTGACATAAGATTATTTCCTTTCTTTCTGCGATTTCTGCGATTTCTGCGATGTCTCTGGTCGCAGTGAGTGTTCCATGAAGTACCTACCAAATTGGCGATCCCAGCCCGTAGACTTGGATCGCCTTTCTTGAAATCAAAGTTTGTTTATGGGCGCCAGTCAGCAGGCTGACGGATATCATCCAAGTTAACATCTGCCAGATTTTCTGGTGTTACTGGATCAGATGCTACCATGATAATCGTACCGAACTCTGCAGTGCCGTTTATCAGGTCATGCGCAAGTGTTACAGCGTCACGAGCAATTTTCACTGGCTTTTGTGCCACAACAAAGTCAATACAGCCCTGCTTCATCAGTTCTTCAACTGGACCGCTTAGAACCGCAATAAGAACCTTGACGTCATCGCAACGACCAATTTGTTGCACAGCACGTGCTGCACCAGCACCCATGGTATCACCAACAGCATAAAGCATGGATACGTCTGGGAAGCGTTGCAAGATATCGTTGGCTTGACCCAATGCAACAGCGATGTCCTGCTCACCATTGATTTCGGCGACAACTTTTATATTGGTGCCTTCAAGTTCTTTTTTGAAACAGTGAACCCGATCGGACGCCCAATGGGCACCAGCGGGTCCCGCCAACATGCCAACGGTACCACCGTCGGGCAACAATTCCTTTGCGCCATTTGCTTGACTAATGCCCACGGCGCAGTGACTGGATGATACAGCGCCATCAGGTTCAACTTCGCTACCGGTGACTTCGCTTGCTATACCAACCATTGGGATGCCTGCCGCACGTGCTTCGCGAGCAATACCGTTGAAGGCAGCAGGATTTGATGGATCGAGAAGGATGGCGCCAACTTGTTGCGTGATCAGATTAGAAACTTGGCTAATCTGAGTATCAACATTGCCATAACCGCCGGCATCCAAAACGATCAGCTCATAGCCTAACTCTTCTGCTTGAGTCGTCAGACCATATAAGATTGCTGTATACCAAGGTCCGGAAAGTGTAGGCATCGAGACGCCCATTTTCTTTTCTTCCGCTAGGGCGACTGACCCCAAAGAAATCGCGGCCGTTGCGGCAAGAGCCATTAGATTATTGAGTTTCATTGTTCTTCCTTCATTTGAACACGTTTGTACTTAGTCTCACCCCTATTGACTGGGATATTGATCGATCGGTTATGCGAGGTCGGCGCTCAGCTTATGCTCCGATCACAACAGGAGCCGAGATGCGCCTAAGCGTTGAGATCACACTCAACGGTGTAATCTTGCCTGTTTTGGGATTTTCCTCGGTCGGGATATTTTCGATTTTCATCGTCAGGTCAGCACTGTCAGATGTGACCTTGATCGTATGCGTATTGCGCACCACAGTTGGATCCGCCCATATTTCAAGGTGGGTATTCTCGGGGCCATTTCCGGCCATTCCCAGTGCTACGGCAACGTTTAGATTGGCCGGAAACCCTTCGATCGCGTCTCTCGCCGTTCCGTCATAAACCTTTGTTGGTTTTGTGATGGAGCTCATGTCAATCCCAGCCTCAACGAGTGCAGGAGCACCGTTTAGCCCCATCGGCGGTTTTTGAGTGATCATTTCAACTGTGTAGATATTGCCCTGGCTGACCGATTGAACGGCATCAAGCCCTAGAAGTGCGCCCGATGGCACTAAGATGCGGCCGCCATTTGCACGCGCTAGTTCCTCGAGATGCGGGTTAGACAACAACGCACCCACACTAATAACAACCACAGTTTTGCCTTGAATCAATGCTGGTGAAGCCACGTCCGAAATGTACTTAGCCGGGCAGCACTCGACAACTACATCCGCCACATCTGCCAAACCATCCAGCGGTAGGACACTGTATGTCTTGCCGAATTTCTCGCTCATGTAACCTTCGGCATTTGCCACGTTATTGGCAGAAACAGCGACGAGCTCCAATCCCTCGATACCCTCATCGAGAGCTTTCGCCACGATCTTGCCGATCGCTCCGAAACCACCAATTGCGACTTTGAGATTGTTTTTCGACTTTGACATTAATTTCACCATTTTCCGTCTATTTTTGAGGCAGTATTCTATTTTTGGTTGGACAAAGCCTGATCAACGGCAACCGCAGCAATTAGGGCGATGCCGACTATCATTAGTTGGGTGTATGAAGAGACGTTCAAAAGATTAAGGCCGTTCGAAAGAATGCTGACGAAGGCAACGCCGACCGCAACACCCAGAATGGACCCGCGGCCCCCAAATAGGGAGACGCCACCCAAGACAACCGCCGCGACAGATTCTAAAGCTAGTGCAGCGCCAAGAGTCGGTTGACCCGAACCGACTCGGGAAGTCAAAATCAGCGATGCAACAGCGGCGCAGACACCTGAAATGATAAAGGCCCAGGTCTTAGTCTTGCGGACGGGGATGCCGGATAGACGAGCCGCGTCTGCATTGCCGCCCACGGCAAATATGTTTCGACCCAGTCGAGTATATTGAAGCGTAATCGCGGCGACTAGAAAAAGGACCAGCGAAATAATGAAGGGTACTGGAATTCCCAAAAACCGTGCAAACGCGAGATCAGAAAAATTGCCTGGAATACCGGTGACCGGAATACCCCCGCTTACATTTAGCGCAACCCCTTGTGCGATTGATAACATAGCAAGTGTCGCTATGAATGCCATCACGCGCAGCTTTGTAACGACCAAACCGTTGATCAACCCGACCACCGCTCCAGTTAGCAAACCGACGATGATCCCAACGGGAGCGCCATAAGCTGCCATTGCCATTCCACCAACGACGCTGACCAGAGCGACCGTCGAACCTACAGAAAGATCAAGATCAGAATTTAGAATGACAAAGGTTTGACCAACTGCGACCGCAGCGAGTGCGGCAGCCTGTAGCGCGACATTTCGCATATTCTGACCAGTTAAGAATACATCTGAACTCATGCTAAAATAGATAACTAGTATTACAAGCGCGATTGGCAGACCCAATTCTCTTGCTCTATGAGTAAGCATTTCATTCCATTTTCTGGAGTCGGCTTTTAGGGTGCTATTTTCGATTGATTGGCTCATCGTTCTCTTTCTAGACAGGCGAATTGGCTGACATGCCGTGTTTGCTTGCGTGACCGGCAAAAGCGGCCCGTAGAATTTTCTTTTCGTTAAAGTTTTTCCGTTGGAATTCGTCAACGATCCTGCCAGCGGACATAGCGACGATCCTATGGCAAATATTGAGAAGCTCTGGTAACTCTGATGAGACGACCACTACGGCGGCGCCATTTTCAGCAGCTTCGTGAATCAGTTGATAAATTTCTGCCTTTGCCCCCACATCAACTCCGCGCGTTGGCTCATCAAAAATGAGCATATCCGCGCCCGATAAAATAAGTTTTCCAATGGCAATTTTTTGCTGATTTCCACCGGAATAGGTAGAAGTTAAGTTTGCTAACTGGCCGCGAAAGCGCATCCTCGTCGCAATCTCATCTGCAATCGCGCGAATTTTTTTCCACCTAATCAAGCCATAAGGGAAGATTCGCGGCATTGCCGACATCACGGTATTTTCGTGTCCAGACAATGACAAAACGACCCCGGAGCCTTTGCGATCCTCGGACAAGTAGGAAATACCCGCTTCTATCGCATGCCGCGGGTCCCGCGCCTTAAAGTGGATTCCATTTTTCACAATGCTTCCAGAATCCAATGGATCTGCACCAATTATAGAGCGCATGACTTCTGTTCGCCCTGCACCAACTAGACCACTAAAACCGAGAATCTCGCCCGACCTGACCTCAAATGAGACGTCTTCAAAAACATCCTCGCGAGTCAAATTTTCTGCTTTGAAATGAATGCCCCCTATATTGGAGTTCACCTTGGGGAAAAGTTTTTCGAGAACCCCACCGACCATCATGTTGACCAGCTCGCCGGTGTTGGCGACATCACTTCGATCTCGAACTTCTACAAGTTCTCCGTTTCGAAGAACTGTGATCCGATCAGAGACTTCCAGAACTTCATCTAGACGATGGGACACGAAAATTAGACTATGCCCGTCATCGCGTAGCTGTTTCATAATACCCAAGAGAAGTTCTGCTTCGGCATCAGACAATGAGGCAGTCGGTTCATCAAGGATAAGCACAGGTGGGTTCAAAACCAGCCCACGGGCGATTTCGACGAGCTGTGCCTCTCCAGTCGAAAGCGTTTCGGCTTTGGCATCCGGATCCAAATCAACGCCAAGCCGATTGAAAATATCATTCGCAATCTTTCGGGCCTGACCCCGGGAAAAGATCGCGTTTCCCGGTCCCGCCATTGGCAAGTTCCCAAGAACGACGTTCTCGGCAACAGTTAGACTTGGAATAACAGTCAGCTCCTGAAAAACCGTGACAACGCCCGCGTCTCTAGCGTCTTGCGGCCGGCCGACTACAGCGGTTTCACCATTGATACGAATTTCTCCAAGGGTAGGTTCGGTGTCCCCTGATAATATCTTGATTAGTGAGGACTTTCCCGCGCCATTCTCACCGACTAGAGCATGGATTTCACCCCTACGAAGTGAAAAATCAACATCAGACAATGCCGTGACTCCAGGATACTGCTTTGTAATCCCATGAAGCTCAATGATGTTCTCGCCATGAGAACAAATTTTTTCCGCCATATCATCCTCCCAGAAACCGGTGGGCATTCGATATTAATAGGCGTGAAGGAAAGACCGACGACAACAGAGTTATAGTGTCCTTATGGGCCAATTTTTATTATACGTGGAGCTAAGCTGTTGTTCCAAATACAATAGATAAGATGACTAACAGTTTTCCATCACCTTTTACTCATCACCTTTCAATTTTGATCCCCATGGTTATTTTAAGAGAGGGTTCTTACCCAAATCCGGGAAAATGATGCGCTAAGGCATACATAAGCCTACAATCGCCCAGCAGGGGCTTTGGCTGTTTCCATCTTCTGGGAGTCGCATCTTTCACGCTGTTTCGGCAACAAAAAGCAATCTATCCGAGATAGGTCTGCGATGCAGAATTATGATCTTCAGGGAACCAACGTTATATTTCGGACAAGTTCATGCAAACAATCGTGCACACTCAATGTGTAAGGTGAGATAGATCTCCCTAGCCCGTACTGGCGGTGATCGTATTTTGCCGATCTGATGTACGCAATCAGGTATCCGCTACTGGCTGTTTCGTGGGTCGATTTCGTAGCTCGACTTCATTGTGCAACCATTCCCGAAAAATTTTAATCTTACCCTGATCCCAGGACCTCTTGCGCCCAATCAGGAAATAACTTCCTTCGCTCTTTACCCGCTGGGGCATCACCTGAACGAGTGAGCCCATCTGAATATCCGCTTCTGCGAGGATGTGCGGAACCAGAGCGATCCCGCGCCCTTGAATTGCAGCCTGAAGCGTCATGAAGAAATGCCCATAGGATGGATTATCACTTCGAACCTTAGGCTCCCACCCAATCGCTTTGAAGAAATCAGACCACGCGTTTGGACGAGTCGCCATATGCAGCAATGAGACGTTATTCATTTGATCTGGAGTAGATATTTCACCAAATTCAGCGAAATATTGCGGCGAAGCAACAGCTACCAACTCATCCGCAAGCAGGACCTCGGCCTGGAGGTGTGCCCAGTCCTTCGCCATTACAAGATCAATACGAGGACGCTCACCTGAACTTACGTCCGCCTCAACGGTGCCGACGCGAATAGCCAAGTCGACATCTTCTTTCTCAAAATCAGCCGGCTTAATCGAGTTGGCAACATGAACCTCGATGTCTGGGTGTAATTCAGAAAAATCCAACAATTTTGGCATTAGCCATTTTGCCGAAAATGTCGGCAGCACTGAAATCGTAAGGATTCCACTTCCTTTATTGCCCCAAATTCGGTTTGTAGCCTTTTCAATTTGGTCCAATGCGTCGCGCAAAGGTGGAAAGAGTAAGACACCTTCCTCGGTAAGCTCAATTGCGCGAGTTAGACGAATAAAGAGCTTCACCCCTAGATCATCTTCCAGAAGTTTAATTTGCCGAGACACCGCAGCTTGGGTTACATTCAGTTCTTCAGAGGCCTTCGAGAAACTTAAACACCGGGCCGCAACTTCAAAGGTACGCAACGCGTTCAATGAGGGAAATCTCCGAGCCATCTGATCACTTTCTCCTTTGGAAGCATAATAAAATATTATGGATGATAGCAAGGATTTACGTTTGCGCAAGAATGTCTTTGCCCCATAGCATGAGCTAAGAATCAGGCAATCACTTGCTCTTGGGGCGTTCTCGTCAACTGATGGTATCGCTCAAACCAGCCCAAGAATAACATAGACAGGAACAAAAAAATGATCATCCAGCCGAGCAATCGCTTTCCTTATAGCGCGATCAATGCACGTCCTGATTTCACTTGGCCAGGCGGCAAGCGCTTGGCGATTTACACTGCGATGGCCGTTGAACATTTCTCTTACGGCACCGGTATGGGGATTTCGTATTCACCTGGGATCGATCATCCAAACACATACAATTATGCGTGGCGCGAATATGGCAATCGGGTTGGTGGATGGCGGCTACTGGACCTTTTTGAAGAGTACAAGCAGCCTTTGAGCATACTATTGAATACGTCTTGTTACGACCATTGTCCTGAGTTGATTTCTGCCTGTGCAGAAAAGGGGCATGAAATCATAGCACACGGCCAGACAAACGCAGAACACCCTGGCCTAATGGAGCCTGGGCTCGAAGCCACAATCCTCGCAGAAGTCACCGAAAGCATTATGAACAATTCTGGGGTTGCTCCAAGGGGATGGATGAGCCCCGGTGCCAACCCAAGCGCTCAAACAGAAGATTTATTGGCCGAGAATGGATATTTGTATACACTGGATTGGCCAATGGATGACCAACCGACTTGGATGACAACCAAGAACGGGCCGCTTCTTAGTGTACCTTACCCGCATGAAGTCAACGATGTTCCCATGGTCGTGCTGCATCACGGAACTGCTCCGGCCTTTGCTGATATGGCAATCGATAATGTTACAGAAATGTTGAAACAATCGCAAAAACAAACACTGGTTTGTGGAATCACGATACACTCCTTCATCATGGGGCAGCCCTACCGCATTCATCACCTTCGACGCGTGCTCGCGCACCTGAATGCCCATTCTGACGATATTTGGTTTGCAACGCCCGGCGAAATTGCAGAGCACTACGCGGCTCAATTCAAGCCAGAGGCTTAGACGGTTTAGAATTTAGGGCCATATACTGTAGGTGCGGCCGTTGATTTTGTTGCTACAAGCTATTCTTGGCGGGCTGTCTTTCTATCTTCTTAACACACAAAATTCACAGGTAGCCAATTATGAACGCGATTCCATCGACACCTCAATCACAACTTACTGCAAACGCTTTACGTTTCGATCTGTCGCTTACCGAAGTCCAGATCAGTTTGGGAGCTGAGCTCGCCAACATTCAATTAGCTACAGCTGCATTGCATGAGTTTTCTGGTTCGGAGACAGAAATAGAGACAGTTCATAGCCTTAGGTTCAAAACTGCTGACATTTCTGAGGCACTCTCTGACAAGACAAAGGAACGCAATGTAACGCAGAACGATCTGGAAGTTGTCCAGGATAAATATGGATGCTTTGTCAGCTTGTTTTCCGACCTGCAATTAGCGTCCGGTGGAATGCCGATCGCCGTCAAGGACGTTTTCGCCTTTGGAGAACATCAACCAACGGCCGGGCTGACTGCGCCGCCGACAGACTTATCAATCGGCAAGACAAATATCATCGGACGCTTACAAGAAGCTGGTGCAGTGATTGTCGGGACCACAAAGTGTTCACCCTGGTGCTATGTTCCAACCGAACAAAACGAATATGTAAGTCCACCTGTGAATCCTTTGGGTGAAAACCTATTGGTTGGCGGCTCGTCCAGTGGCTCAGCCGTTGCTGTGGCGTCCGGAGCGGTGCCAGCCGCCATCGGCACTGATACTGGTGGCTCTGTTCGAATTCCAGCGGCCTTGTGTGGTCTCTACGGATACAAATCTTCAGTCAGCTGCATCAGCAAGAACGGAGGCGTGCCGCTTGGGGGCGTGCAAGACACGGTTGGAATCTTGGCTCGCAACCCTGCCGATCTCATCAAAGTGTTCGACGTGATTGCCACCGATTACTCAATCGGCATCACAGACCAGACAATCGGTATCCCGGACAATATATTTGACCTTAGCGATCCGGAAATTAGACAAGCACGCGACATCATTTCAGACAAGGCAGTACTGCTGGGATGGCCCGTGCAATCTTGCCCTGGGCTTGACTTGGATCGAATAAATGCAGTTGCTGGCATCATTACAGGTCATTTTGCCGGCCTTTTCCATGGCAAACGCATGGCCGCCCATCCGACAGAATATCCAACTTCAATCATTGGTAGGCTGTGTACAGGTCTTGCCTTTTCCGAGGAAGACAATCGCAGGGCCCTTTGCGCGCGTGATCACTTCTTGGATCACATCCTGACCAATGTTTTCGGTTCTTGCAGTTTTGTAATTGCACCAACCGTAAATCATTACGCTCAGAAAACTATGGCACCTTGGAGCGAACAGGACCCAGCTGTAACTGGAGCATTGAATGTCGAAGTCTTGTCAATGAATCGTTGGGTGAATTTGCTTGGTTTGCCAGCGGTGACAATGCCGATCGATATTGGGAGAGACATACCATCAGCCATTCAAATCGTCGGCAAGCCAGGAACTGACACGGCACTTTTGTATCTGGTAAACCAACTCTCTAAATAATAGGTTTCAAATTAGCGTCGCCTGTTTCTGGAAGACGCATACCAGTTATCATCATCTTCATTTCTTCGTTGTTACTTGTACTCGCGAGCTTCCTCAGAAGCGGGGCAGCATATTGCATTCGGCTTTCCGGCGGCTATCAGCTGGGGTCAAGATAAGATGCTAGTTCTTTTTCGTACATCATCTGTCAATTGACAGATACTACCCGCATCGGTGCTGCAAACAAAAAGAGGGCCAACACGTTACGCATTTGCCCTAGTTTGAGAGAAGTCGAAAGGGATGAAAGTTTTACGTCCACCCCTGCTGGATCACTTGTCCTTAAACAAAACCAGCTCGTCATATTCGGCACTGCTGGTCAGGGCTTCGATGATCACGGGCCCATCCATATTGAAACCCTCTTCCAATTTAGCGCGCAGTTCCGCTGCATCTGCGGCCTGCATAACTGGAACCCCAAATAGACTGGCACCACCAATGTTGCCTTCGCGTTTGCGGACCGGTGTGCCGAATATTGGGTTCCCTTTGCGTTGCTGTTTAATACGTATCAACGCCAGATCATTATCAGTCAAAATCACGATAACTATATTGAGATTTTCGCGAACAGCGGTCGCCAATTCACCGGCCGTCATCAAAAACCCACCGTCACCCAGCACTGCACAGACAGGCGTTTCAGGGCGACAAAGCTTGGCGGAGATAGCTGCGGGCAAACCAAAGCCCATCGCTGACCACCCATTGGTCATCAGCTGTGTCATCGGTGCACGTGTTTCCCACTTTTGACCGATCAGGTGGGTGTGGGCGCCAACATCACAGGTCATGATGCCGTCATCAGGCAAAACATCGCGCAGCGTGTCCAGAACCGCACAGGGACCGAACGCTTTGTTTCCCGGACGCATCTGAGCAAAAACGGCATCCATTCGCGCGCGCGTATCTGCCATGTCCCAGTTCGTTTCACCTGCAGGAACCATAGCAAAAGCCCGGAAATTCTCAGCGGTGTCGCCACCCAGGTGCTGGGTATCCGTATATACTGTCTTGTCGATATCCAAGGTGGCGTTATCGATATTGATTAACGTCATCGGGCTCAGCCAGCCTTCGAAATTGAATTCAATGGTGTCGTATCCGACCGCCACCATCAGATCCGCCTGCGCATGAATTTCGCCAATTTTGTTGCTCAGCGCGTGGAAGACGACGCCCGCGTAGGATGGGTGGCTTTCGGGAACCATGCCCTTGGCCATTGGCGTCAGAATTACGGGAATATTGTGGGTTTCGGCAAAAGCGAGAATGTCGTTTTGCAGTCCGGCACGGACTGCACCAAGCCCAATCACCAACGCTGGCTTCTGAGCAGTAGAAAATGCTCCCTTGGCGGCATCAATCGCTGCCGCACTTGCTGTTTTAGGCTCTTGCACAACAGCTGACTTCGTTTCCGTCAGAGTGGCTTTTTGCCCGGTGAGGTCAACAGGCATGCCGATATGTACGGAGCCCGGACGTCCTGTAGTTGCTACCTCGAATGCTTGATCCAAAATTTCGGTTACCGTGTCAGTTTCCAGACGAGTTGTCAGCTTAGTCACTGGTGCCATCAACGCCTGATGGTCAATATTCATTTGGACAACACGGTCCCTATTTGCTGCTGACATTTCATCTGTCAACGCAATCAAAGGCGAGCGATCCAATTGCGCGGAACCGACCCCTGTAGAAAGGTTTGTGGCACCAGGACCAAATGTGGCAAAACAAACGCCTGGGATCCCGGTCAAACGACCCGCCACATCGGCCATGAACCCAGCGCCCCCTTCGTGAGCGGTTAGGACGAACTCGATTCCGTCAGTATTTCGGATCGCCTCCATGAAATCCACCCAACCACCGCTGGGCACACCGAAAATGTGCTTTACACCGCGGTCACGCAGACCTTCGATCATTGCCTGTGCAACTGATTTGTCAGCCATCTCTACTCTCCATTATTTGCCACATCTCGATTGTCACGCTTGCGTGCAAACATATTGTGCTTCGGTGTATTCTAGGATTCCCAGGCGCGATCCTTCGCGGCCATTCCCTGACTGCTTAACGCCGCCGAACGGGATCGGTGCCCCAGTCAATTTCGCCGTATTGATCGCAACCATGCCGTATTCAAGTTTCGATGGTAGCGACTGAACACGCGTCACGTCTTTGGTGTAGGCATAGGCCACGAGGCCATACTCCGTGTCGTTTGCCGCTCGGATCACTTCATTTTCGTCATCGAAGGGTATCAGCGCAGCTACTGGACCGAACGTCTCTTCGTATGTGATTTTCATGTCCGAAGTGACGTCAGCTAAAACTGTAGGAAGGTAGTAAAGTCCGCCTTGCTCAGGCTGCGAACCACCACAAAGTAGACGTGCGCCTTTTCCGACTGCATCTTCTACATGCTCCATGGATTTGCGTTGAGTTGGGATCGAAGCCAACGGGCCAATATCTACTCCCTCAACAAACCCGTCACCGACAGTCAATTTCAGAGTTTCATCGACAAACTGTTCGACAAATTCATCATAAAGACAACGCGCTACATAGATACGGTTTGCAGCCAAGCAGTCTTGGCCACCAGTTTGGAACTTTGCTGCAATTGCTCCCTCGACAGCGTCCTTAAGATCAGCGTCAGAGAATACAATAAAAGGCGCATGCCCACCCAATTCCAGGGAAACGCGTTTCACTGTGGCGGAGCATTGCTCCATGATATTACGACCCACTTCAGTGGAACCAGTATATGAAACGGCGCGGACTGCAGTATGCGAACACATCTCGGCAACAAGTTCACGCTGATGGCCCGTTACCACCTGGAATACCCCTGCTGGTATGCTAGCCTCATTGGCTAGCAACTCCAAAGCCAGCGCAGAATAAGGCGTAACTTTGGACGGAATAGATACAACAGGACATCCAGCAGCTAGTGCAGCCGCGGCTTTTCGCGTCAACATTGCAGCTGGAAAATTCCAGGGTGTGATAGCCCCGACAACCCCGACCGGCTGCTGCGTGACCATCATGGTTTTGCCGAGCAGATGGCTTGGGATCGTGTCTGAATACAGCCGGTTGCCTTCTTCTGCGAACCAGACGATGAAACTTGCGGCATATGCCCATTCGCCTCTGGAATCTTCCAATGGCTTACCTTGCTCAAGCGTCATCAACGCCGCGAGTTCTTCTACATTTTTCTGGATAAGATCATGCCAGCGCATCAACAACGCTCCCCGCTCACGAGGCACCAATGCCTTCCAATCAATTAGGGCGCGGGACGCCAAAGATATTGCTGCTGAAACGCCAGCAGCGCCTTGATTGGCAACTTCACCGATAACTTCTCCAGTACTCGGATTGGTGACCTCAATAGAGTCGCGAAGCACCAATTTGGATCGAGCGAGTGAACTTGAAGTGATTTTTCTTATTAGCTGCATAGCTGCGGCGTGCGGGCGGCAACCCAATGGCTGCTCCGAGTTGTTCTCACGTGACATCACAGTAGCCTAAATCCGTGTTATTGACTTTCAAAAGTAATATGGCGGTGCTCGTTGCGACTAACAAACGAGGATTCCTCTCGTCACTCGATCATAAAAGTTATGCGTCGTCGTCGAAGTTTCGACAAAATAAACATCATGCATGACAATTTTTCGTATTGCGGCCACAGACCGGATCAATTTGTGATTGAGGTCTGTGAAACCAAAGGTAACATAAGCTTACTTATGCGCATTTGAGTTACATTTTCGGTGAAATGATCTCCTGAAACGAGCATTTTCGAACGCTTGTTTTCGGGATGCGGAAACCACAAAAAAGGCCTCATGGCTCCAGAGAGAACGCCTAAGCCCCATGGTGCTTTTGGTACCTTTGTTGGGACGAACCCAAAGGGCGTGCGGTGGCAATCGAGAACCTTCACACCAACACTCCGTTCTGCAGGGCGCATCCGCTGATCTTTGATCAGCTGACCGCGTGCTTGGTTTCAGCCGACAGGCGGCTTCCACCCAGAACCCCGAGGTCCCTCCTTTTCCTGTTTCAACATCCCCTGCCCCGTCTCCTGCGGAGCCCGGCCATCGACTTTGAAACATGGTCATCGTGACGCCTTGGTTTCTGCCCTTCGGGTGACGCCCGTTCGCTTCGCCTTGCGCGGGTCGGATCTATGATCCTGTGGTTATGGTCCCTTGGGGTTCGCGCT
>RCNB010001758.1_pt1 | contig 13522 bp, 12 predicted proteins | sample 2041321 | NCBI WGS metagenome assembly RCNB01 (sample SAMN09708232, study PRJNA481090) | Marine sediment metagenome, whole genome shotgun sequencing project. | reverse complement strand
ATTTTTTATCGACAGCCTTCCTATACTTATTGACTTGAAAAGATTTGAAAAAGACATTTTTATTGAATCCATCCAATAAAAAATTGTCAAACTATAGACCATATAAACCTTCTGAGCTAATGCAGATTGCTCAATAACTTAGTTTCAGAGATTACGAAAAATATAGTAAGATATGAATAATTTCTCAAAATTAGAAATGTAGTAATGTAACGCGCGCGCTTTCTATCAATTTGATTATCCAATTTTCCATCAGTCTTAAGAGTTTAATGTATGTTCAAAGAGACATAATCTTGAGGTCTTTACATTGAGTATCGATTATGGAGTTTACCGGACTTTTAATGAATTATACGAAACCATGAGGAAACTTGCGGATAATTATCCAAATTTTACTGAGCTATACTCTATTGGTAAAAGTATGCAGGGTCGGGATCTTTGGACTATTGAAATAACAAACAAGTCAACAGGAACAGCGAATGATAAACCGGGCATGTGGGTTGATGGAAACACTCATTCCGGGGAGGTAACAGGTTCAGCAGTCTGCCTAAAGACCATCGGTTATCTGCTTGAAAATTATGGACAGGATGACGTTGTAACAGATATACTAGATAATTCAGCGATCTATATCCTCCCACGTGTGAATCCTGATGGAGCTGAAATTTATCTAACCCAACCATATCACAGAACATCAGGAGGAATACCAAACCCCAATTTCGCAGATGGAGAAGGACATTATGAGGAGGACGTGGACGGTGATGGATTCATAGTTTCAATGCGTATCAAAGATTCCTCGGGAGACTGGAAGAAATCTAGGATTGACCCCCGGCTAATGTTAAAAAGAGCACCAGAAGACACTGAGAGTGAAGGACCATTCTACAAGGTACTAACGGAGGGTAAATTTCTCAAATATAAACCAGGAAAGGAGGTTACGATGGCCCCAAAAAGGTATTTGGGAGGAACAAACCGAAACTATCCCGCATACTGGAAACCTGGCGGTTTACCCCTTGGCGGAGCAGGCCCTTTTCCTCTCTGGGAGCGAGAGCCTCGGGCAATTGCAGATTTTTGGGCTGATCACCCAAACCTTTCAGGTATACACACCTTTCACACAAGTGGAGGGCTCATTCTCAGGGAGAGTGCAACAAGACCCGACAACTGGTTTATCGATCAAAATTTGGACGCTGACCTTGCAGTTTACAAACTTCTTGCTGACATGGGAGAAAAACAAACGGGTTATCCCGCTATCAGCATCTTTGAAGACTTTACTTTTGAAGATGATAGACCATTCCGCAGGGGATGTGCCACAAGTTTCTTCTACGAGCACCTGGGTGCCTTTGTCTTCAGTATTGAACTCTGGGATTGGCCTCGGCTTTTGGGTTTCGGGGGGTTCATGGAGCGCGGAGGAGTAGATTTTAGTTTAAGCGACCAGAGTGAAGAAGACCAACTAAGAAAACTGCAATGGATTGACGAACACTTTCCCGAAGGTTTCATAGACTGGCACGAATATGACCACCCACAACTTGGAACTATTGAGATAGGTGGAATACATTCCAAATTTACCACGAGAAACGCACCACCTGGGAAGTGGCTTGAGGCAGAAGCAGAAAGATGCATAAAGTTTGCTTTAGGACATGCATCAATGCTTCCACGACTCCAAATATCAGAACTAAAAACTATAAAGATAACTGAAACGGTGTTTAAGATAGAGGCCCAGATACAGAACACTGGTTTTATGCCTACATATGTTACACAGTTTGCTGTTAAAACAAAGGTAGCCAAACAAGTCATAGCCCAAATAGAAATACCAGAAGAAGCAGAGCTTGTTTCGGGATATGAAAAAGAACTGTTAGGTCACCTTGAAGGGAGATCAGCAAAACTACTGAAACCTAGAGTAGTAGGTGGTGGAATCATCGATCGAACTAAGAAGAGTATAGATTGGGTAGTAAAAACAGATGGAACCCCTCAAAATATAACAATACATGTTAGATGCCCAAGAGCGGGAAGAGACCATAAAACGGTCTCGTTATCTTAATTTTGTTGTTTTGTTCTGGTTGTATGTGATGTTGTTTGACGTTTAATAGAAATCGAATTTTTCTAGGTTCTCTATTGGTTCTTTCAATTCTCATCATATATAGTGTCATACAAGACTCGTTGGTTGAAGATAATGAGACAAAAAACGATTTTTCTTATGAAGTAATTAATACATATCCCCACGATCCTGAGGCTTTTACCCAAGGTCTTGTTTTAGATGATGGAGTACTCTTCGAGGGAACCGGACTCAACGGTAAATCCTCAATTCGGGTAGTTGACCTTGAGACCGGAAATGTATCATTAATTATAAATCTTCCATACAGTTACTTTGGCGAAGGAATTACAGTCATAGATGACAGGGTTATACAAATAACTTGGAAATCACATATAGCCTTTGTCTACGACAAAGAAACCCTTGAACTCATTGATTCATTCAAATTAGATTCAGAGGGATGGGGGTTAACTCATAACGAAAGCCATCTTATACTGAGTGACGGCACCTCGACCCTATATTTCCTGAATTCAACCACCTATAATGTCTTAGGAGAAGTCACAATATCCAACGATGGAACTCCTCTTACAAAGATCAATGAATTAGAATTCATCAAGGGCAAAGTATACGCCAATATATGGCAGACAGACTATATTGCTGAAATTGATCCCGCTTGCGGAAATATTACAGGCTGGATAGATCTTGAGGGAATCCAGAGCTACCTCGACTATAATAAATCCATAGATGTACTAAATGGGATAGCGTACGACAGCGAAAACGATAAATTATATGTGACTGGAAAGTTCTGGCCAAATCTTTTCCAAATAGAACTATCAAGGCTTCAGCAGTAATCATTACAGCCTATTGTATTCAGACTTCCTTTTATGACTAAAATTAATGTTTGTAAGCCAAATTTCTCAGATACAACGACAGATAAAAGTCGGTTTTAAAAGTAAAAAAGGCTTGATATTATGTATGGATCTAAATAGAGATGTTGGGAAACTCAGGGAAGATTTTCCTATTTTAGAAAAAATGCATTATTTTAATACATGTGCTTCTGGACCCGCTTTCAGGAAGGTCAGGGACGCTGTTTATGATTATTGGGATCAAAGGATGACAGGGCTTCGGGTTCCCGGATTGAATACAAGGGAGCAGGCTGCCAAGTTTCTTCACGCGGGGGAGGATGAGATTGCTTGGACCTGCCGGGCTTCTGATACCCTTCACATTATACAGAGCATGATGAAGCTCAAGAAAGGAGAAAATGTTGTAATAACTGACTTGGGATACCCGACTACAGTGTATGGTTGGATGCCATTCAGGGAACAGGGAATCGAGTTGAAGCGAATCGAGAATAATGAGGGTATGATCTGGACTGAAGACTTTGATAAAATCATAGATGACAACACGCGTGTAATATCCATCAGCCACACGGAGTGGACCACAGGTACAACTTATGACCTTAAAGCCATATCCGAGATAGCCCATGAGCATAACGCAGTCGTTGCCATCGATGCATACCAGTCCATGGGAGCATTAGACATAGATGCACCTGCAACTGGGGTAGACTTCCTATTCGCAGGGGCTGGAAAATGGCTGTGTTGTCACACTGGAGCTGGGATATTCTATGTACGCCGGAACATAATAGAGGATTATAACCCCGATTACAGGTATTTCTATAACGTCACTGAGGCTTTCCAGAGTGGTGGGGCTTGGTCCCGTGAGGACCACGACAACATTACTGACTACGAAGGTGCTCTTGTAGGTGATGCACGGAGATTTGAACGTGGAACCGTATCTAAGACAGCGGCAGCCCTGAGGGGGCTCTATGCATCATTAGAATACTTCAACGGGCTTGGTATGGGCAACGTCGAGAAGAGGGTTAAGATGTTAAGTGGCATCCTCATTGACGGATTGAAGGATTTGGGAGTCCACGTGAATACTAGTGAGAACCCTGATAAACGGGCAGGAGTAGTCACTTATCACACAGGTAGCCACGAGTTAAACCAAAAGAGCCTCGACGCACTCAAGGAGGATAATGTTTCGGTCTCAATGAGGTATGCAGGGGGTATAGGAGGGATACGCACATCAACCCACTTTTACAATACCGAAGAAGATATAGAAGCCCTATTACAGGCCCAGAAAAAGCTGCTATAATCTAATTACTTTTTAATCATAAAACATGAATATTGAGACTGACTACTAGATTATATTCATCTATTTTCTATGAAAACGCGTGCATATCCATAAATAGGATTACTAGTAACCACAATGAAATATTCATAACTAATCTCTAACCTAAAAAACAATAAATGAATATATTGAGAAAAGGTATTCCTGAATATGAATATTCTCGTCACTGGTGGGGCAGGATTCATCGGATCAAATCTCTCAGAAGAATTATTGAAACTTGGAACGGTAACAATATTTGATGACCTATCTACAGGAAAGAAGGAGAACATTCAGAATAGTAAACTAAATTTCATTGAGGGAAGTATAACAGACATCAAACTGTTGAAAGAAAGCCTGAAGGATGTGAATTATGTCTTCCACCTTGCAGCAGTCTCAAATGTTGGACAAAGCATTGAAGATCCAATACGAGCTAACAAGGTCAATGTGACTGGCACTCTAAATGTTTTGCTTGCTGCAAAAGAGTGTGGAGTTGAAAAGGTTATTTTCACTTCATCAGCTGCCATATATGGGGATACTGAGGAGTTACCAATAAGGGAGAGCATTACACCTAATCCACTCTCACCATATGCTTCAACTAAGATAATGGGTGAATATTACTGTAACAATTTCACAGAATTGTATGGTCTAAAAACAATCATTATCCGACCTTTCAATGTTTTTGGACCTCGACAGGATCCAAAGTCCCAGTATTCAGCTGTGATACCTATTTTCATTAATACTTTGTTGAAGGGTGAAGACGTACGAATCACAGGGGATGGAGAGCAAACCCGGGATTTTGTGTACATCAGGGACTTTATTCGTTCCAATATTTTAGCGATGGAGAAAGGTGTTGGTGGAGTATTCAATATCTCCGGGGGTGGACGCGTGAGCATCAACGAATTATACTGGATAATTGCGGATATACTCGATATAGACAAGAAACCAGTATACGTGGCTGACAGACCAGGTGATATCAAACATTCTTATGCGGATATTTCACGTGCTGAAGAACTGTTAAGTTACATACCCCAACATAGTCTTAAAGATGGTCTTAGAGAGACTGTGAAATGGTTCCTTAGGAATTAAATATCTGAAAAATGTGTGACCTCTGATCCATGATCCTGATAATTAAACTTGGATGCTATGCAGAAGGGCTCAGATAATACACAAGCAGGAAAAAAATAAAAGCCTAAGCTTTTCAACATGTTCCTAGCAAAACAGCGTTGGTATGTAAGAACTGCGGTTCTATTCTAGTCCCAACTTCGAGAGAAATATGATAATATTTAAGCTACTAGAGGGTGAGAAGTTAAGACTCAAATCTCCTGAGGACTCAACTTGGACCCCTTCGCAGAATTACCCTATATATCAAAAAATATCTCCGGTATAGGAGGACGAATACGTGAAATCCCTGAGGACTTTATCGTCGAGGAAATACCCGCATATGAACCAAACAGAGCGGGGGAACATCTTTTCATCAATTTAACCAGAAGCGGTATGAATACTCGCTATCTAATGGATAAGCTGGCATCATTATTAGAATTGAAAAAAGAGGATATCGGATATGCTGGACTTAAGGATCGGCATGCGGTGGCCACCCAAACATTTAGCATATTCTTTGGGTACGAGAAACCGGCTATCGATGATGTAACTGAAATCATCTCAAATGCTTTACCTGTAACCGTGAACTGGGCTGAATATCACAGTAAGAAGATAAGATCAGGTCACTTGAGAGGAAACAAGTTCACGATTAAAGTGAATAAGCTTGATGTACCCATTAGTCAAGCATGGGAGCTGACTGAGGAAATACTAAGAAAGTTAAAGGAGCAGGGACTACCAAACTATTATGGTCCCCAAAGGATTGGTGTAGAAGGAAATAACATGAATAGGGGGCATGAGATTATCAAAGGACGTCTCCGCCTCCGAGATAGATGGCTCAACCGTTTCCTAGTTTCAAGCTACATTGACCACCTCTTCAACATTTACATAGCAGAACGCATCGAGAAAGGATTCTACGATAAACTTATGCTTGGGGATATAGCCAAGAAGGCCTCTACTGGAGGATTATTCGTAGTAGAAAACCTGGAGGATGAACAGCTCAGGTATGACCGCCATGAAATTAACTTTACAGCTCCTATTTATGGCCCAAAGATGTGGTTTGCTGAGAAAGACTCCGAAAAATTTGAGAGGCGAATACTTATGGAGGCTGAGATTACTCTAGAAGAACTTAGAAAAGTCAAGGTCAGGGGCTCAAGACGTGTAGGAAGAATCAACCCTGAAATCAAAGTTGAGAAAACGGATAAAGGACTCAAATTTCAGTTCTCCCTTCCTAAGGGATCCTATGCAACAACTGTCCTTCGAGAGATAATGAAGCCTTCTTCAAGCAGGATGTTTGAACCCCCAAGGGAAGAATAACAGTTATTCATTACACACGTAATATACCACTGATTGGATCTTGAGGATTACTGTTGACGTGAAAGCTGATTCCCGTGAGGAAAGTGTTGAGAAAACGGGAGAGAATACATATCTCGTTCACGTAAAAGCAGCTAAGAAAAAGGGCAAAGCCAACATTGCTGTGATAAAGTTGTTGAAAAAGCATTTTGGACACAGAGCTATGATTATCAGCGGTCATACTTATACTAGAAAAATTGTGGAAATAGAGGATTAGGCTAAGACGCCTATTACATCTCTTACTGTTTTTCCGATTTCCAACCCTAGTTCTTTTGCCTTTGGGGTTGAGCTTTTTATTGATGCGTTTAAGACATCCTCAAAACTATTTACACCGCTGACGATGGCGGCTGTCGCTCCCAGTTTCTCTGCCGCATCATAGTTAAGATAACCACACATGACGAAGCCCTTTTCTCCCTTTACAAGGATAAGGGGAGGTATGTCGGGGAATGTTACCTTTAACCCTAGAAAAGATTTACCATCAACCACAAGATTATTGACTTCCAACAATTTTTGATCAAAAGGAAGAAGGGATCCTAGGTTAAATATCTTACACCAGAGATGCAGAATTGTCCAAGTCTTCTATAGCGTAAACCCCGATTGCCGCCATGATTCGTCCGAACCGTCTTCTTAGACCCACCTCTACTTTTACTCCACGACGTTCAAGGAGCCTTGTGAGGTGCCTACTGATATTTTTACCCTCCTCATCATAATCAGTCAGGATAAGAACAGACTTGTTATCCTTAGACAGGATTTCTGATAACTCAGGTTCTGAGACGGACTGATGGGAGCACACATCTATTCGACCTTTGAATCCAAGAATCCTTAGTGCCTCCACATCACGAAGGCCTTCAACGATAATAATTGAGACCATATATTCTAATTCTGTTAGAAGGATATTGAGTTTATTCCATGCATTACGTAGGCGTTCTTGTCTTCCTCTACCCATGAGTCATTCATCCGGGATGAGTATTAGAGTAAGATCATTAACGTTTGTCTTGGTATGACCTGTATTCAATGTGTCTCCAAGTGCGTTGAAGAAGGTATAGGAGTCATTATTCTCTAGGTATTCACTAGGGTCCATTCCCATTCGTTTAGCACGTGTTAGGGTCTCTCCATCAACGATTGCACCTGCTGAAGCTGAAGCACCATCGACTCCATCAGTAGCTATAGCGGTAAGAACAATACCAGACCCAGAGAGAAGTTCAACTGTACTTAATACAAGCTCATGGTTTCTACCCCCAATTCCATTACCAGTTACGTGCACAGTTGTCTCTCCACCAAAAATGAGTGCCTTTGGTAACTTTTCATCAAATAATTGATCTAATACTAAGGTAGCCAATTCTATACCCTGCTTCCTTGATTCTCCCTGTAGATCTGAACGGATTACCTGAGAGTTGTATCCTAAGGACTCAGCTTTTCTTTTTGCCGCTTCACAGGCTAGTTTCACATTTCCAATGACGTAATTATTCACGTTTCTGAGCTCAGGTTCACCCAGTTTGGTGGTCTCTGATACTCTTCCGGATATTCCTTGCTTAAATCGGTATTTGATTGTTTCAGGAGTTTTGTCTATAAAATTATACTTTGATAATACAGCCATAGCGTCTTGATAGGTTGTACTATCGGCAATTGTAGGACCGGACGCGATAACGTCCAGTGGGTCTCCGATGACGTCAGAGAGTATTAAACTGATTAAGGTTGCTGGATATGCCTGTTTAGCCAGTAATCCGCCTTTGAGGTCTGAGAGATGTTTTCTGATTGTGTTTAACTCGTTGATAGTGGCACCTGAATGGAGGAGAGTGTTTGTTACCACTTGAAGATCCTTTAGAGGTATTCCATCAGCAGGGAGAGTCATTAAAGAAGAGCCTCCACCTGAGATCAGTACGAAAACCAAATCCCTATCAGTAATATTACTTAGATTCGCAAGCATATAACGGGTTGATTCAACATTTTTCTCATTAGGGACAGGATGACTAGCACCATATGTGGATATGTGATTTAGATCATAGTTCGACTGGGTACCCTCGAGAACGATTATAGCCCCATTTGATATTCGATCTCCTATTATGCTTTCTAAGGCTTCAGCCATACATCCACTGGCTTTTCCACCACCTAACACGATTATACGGTGGTATGAATCTAGTCTATATTCATCTTCTCCGATGGTGAGGATGTTGTTATTGAGAGATATACTTCTTAACATAACCTCGTATGGGTTCACTGAGTTTATTGCATACTCCAGTATCTTAAGGGCGTCATCCCTTAGATCTGGGTTCATCGCATTACGGAGTAGTTGCTTGTGATTCTTGAAAAGCATCGAATGATAATAATGTAGGTATTATAGAAAAAGGTGTGGGATTTTACTCCCTGATAATATATTTGCTGGCATGTGGCGGATCTGGATCAAGTCCCTTTCTCTCCCTGATCCTTCGCACAACGTCACTCATTAGGTTTGGGGGTATTGGTTCCCAGTGATCAAATGTACTTTGCCAGAATGCAGTGCCTGATGTAGCTGCTCTCATCTCCTGACTAATTCCAAGGGTTTCAGCAACAGGGACCATGCCTGTCACGGTAACAATTGGGCCCTGCTGATTAACGTTATGGATGCTTCCTCTCATACGGCTCAGTAGTCCGGTAACGTTTCCTAGCTGGGTCTCTGGGATCCTTACCTGTATCTTGTAGATTGGTTCAAGCAGCGTGGGGTTGGCATTCATAATACATGCATAGAGGGAGTCTCTAGCAGGAGGCATCATTTGTGCTGGACCCCTGTGGACAGGATCCTCATGAAGAGATAAGTCGACCATGTCAGCGTGAACCTCTCTAACGGTTTCACCGCTGAAAGGTCCGGACTCTAGAGCCCAGTGGAATCCACCAGCTATATGCTCGATGACTTCTCTGAGCCCTTGAATTGCAGACGTTGAATTTGTGAGTATGTTGACGCTATTGTCAACGGCAACAAGACTACGAGATTTTTTTGTAGCCCATCCTACTTTCTCTTTGAGGATGTCCTCCCTCTGCCTTCTTGAGCTGATTTCGCTAAGTTCCCCATCCATGATTAGTCCAGTGATCACAGGGTCAAGACGTTTTGCAGTCATCCACACTTTATTGTGTTTGTTGGGACTCTTTCCCATGAATGGACCTGCATCACTCTGAATGGTCTCACGGTAAACGACAGTTGGAGGTGTTGCTGTTACGTCGAGTTTATGATCTCTCTGCAGATCTTTCAGCGCAATCTCTAGGTGGAGTTCTCCCATTCCAGCTAGCAAATATTCTCCGGTTTCCTGGTTGATTGTCGCAACAAGGTTGGGGTCCTGTATTGATAGCTTCTGGAGAGAATCAATTAGTTTGGGTAGGTCTGTAGGTCTCTTGGGCTCAAGAGCTATAGTAAGAACTGGGTCTGAAATATATTTGATAGTCTCGAATCCTATTGATCCTTCTGCGTTGGCTGCGTCAACGATTGTTTCACCTGCACGTCCCTGTTCTAGCCCAAGAAGCCCGACAAGGTTCCCAGCTGGAATTTCGTCAACTATTTCTCTATAAGCACCCATGTAGATGTTAACCTGTTGGACTTTGTAGTTTCCTTCTGCTCCGACGAGATATACATTATCGCCTCTACGTATTGTTCCTGAGAAAATACGCCCAGTGCTGACAACACCTGCCTGTGGGTCAATAATGACGTTTGTGATACACACAACCAGTGGACCATTCTCATCGAGGTTAACCATGGACTGACCCACCTCGCTATCGAGGTCTCCTGGCCAAATCTTTGCCAGTCTGAAGGGTTGTGCTACGATTGGTGTTGGTAGGTGGCGTATTGCCATGCTGAATATAGCTTCACTCAGAGGCAGAAGCTCCTGAAGTTTTTCTAGTTCTTCGTTTTTGTAAAAATCAACAATATCTTGAAAGGAAAGTCCCTTTTTAGCTAGCATGGGTAGGGTGAATCCCCATCTATCCAAAGCGGACCCAAAAGCTACGGTCCCTTGCTGAGCGTTTACAGTCCAGTCATTCTTGATTTCGTCTTCACCGTAGGTTTGGACTACTTCATTGAATTGATTGATTACTCGCAATAATTTTTTTTGGACAGCATCTGCGTCCATCTTAAGTTCCTTAATCAGCCTATCAAATTTGTTGATATACATGACAGGCTTTACACGCTCCTCTAGAGCTACTCTAAGACGCATTTCAGTCATAATCTGGAATTCTTCGACTGCGTCAACTAGAAGTATGCATCCATCAAGTGCCCGCATTGCTCGGGTGACCTTTCCAGAGAAGTCAACGTGCCCAGGAGTATCAATCAGGTTTATTACATAAGGCTGATTGTCATCTTCATACAGCAAGCTAATGTTTGCTGTTTTGATAGTAATACCTCTCCTCTGTTCTTCTTCTAAGTAGTCGAGGGCTCTGGTTTCACCAGCCCTCTCAGGCGCCATCAATCCTGCCATTGCGAGGAGACTGTCGCTCATGGTAGTTTTACCATGATCGATGTGCGCTATAATTCCTATATTCCTGATGTGTTCTTTGTCATGCATCAGTTTTAGGATCTCACTAGTCTGCTTATACCTGGGCATTTTTTTCAAACCCTATAGATTACACATACAGACGACTTGAAGAGCCTTATAATCTTGTTTATTCACGAAAGACTGTGAAGATTTTGTATCACTCAAGGACGTCTCCCGTCGAGGAAGACACCTAATTTTTAAACGTTTAGTTCACTTAGCAAATGTCGGTTAAAAAGAAACGAAGAAATTACTGGGTGTTTGCATGACGTCTTCTGAGGTCAAGCTCGTGTACACCAAGTTTTTGCATTAAGTCAGCTATAATACAATCTAGAAAGACCATTACAGATAACTCGAACATGGTACCCAATGGAGCGTTATCATATTCTCCTTTAATCTGACGTTGATCGTAATCAAAGTCCTGGTCAATCTTGGTACGTCCCTTAACGTTTACCACATGGTCCGATATTTTACCGAGAGGAGAGTCTTTGTGTGATGTAATAGCTATCACTTTGGTACCTAGTTCTTTTGCTACTTGTGCCTGAGCTACAACTGTTGTTGTTGTTCCAGATCCTGATATAACTACTACAAGATCTTCAGGACTTAGCGCGGGGGTTATGGTCTCACCCATCACGTAAACATTGAACCCGAGATGCATTAGACGCAGAGCGAAGGCCCTTCCGACAAAGCCACTCCTACCTGTACCTAGTAGCAATACTTTAGCATCCTTGGTCTCGATGATAGTGTCTACCATAGTATTGATATCTTCATTCTGTATTCCTTGAATGACACCATTAACACCGGACAGTATCCAGTTAGAGACTTCCTTGACGAAACTCATCTCATACAAGAATACTTCTGATCCTTTTTAAGAATTCTAATCATCAAATGATATATATTGATAAATTTTACTACAATATTTTATAGTATATACTGATCATTATAGAATATACAAAACATATATTAAAGTGGTTGTAGACATTTGCTAGTCGATTCTCGTCGTTCAAATTTTGCGGTGAGAAAAATTCGATTAATGTTTAAAAAATGAATGTAAAGAAATTTTATTCTTTATCCACTTTCCTACAAATGTCGTTTTCGCCTTTCAATACATTATCTATAGCAATTTCACCAATGGCTGCACTATGTTCAGCGATTATTTTCATATCCCATGCTATTCCGCTGACAACAACTGCTACATCTGGACTGCTCCCGTTGTGGAATCGCTTAAGGAGCCCTTCTTCTTCTCGTACAACTGTCTCGTAAAGATCAACAGCATCACTGGCAACGAGTAGGTCTTTATCAAATATGCTTTTGACAGCCTTATCGAACATAGTGTATGCGATCATTCCTATCTGTGTGAGTCTATCGATGAGGTCATCATCTGAGTCCTCCCGTATCTCCTGGAGTTCAAGTATCTTGGTGGCGATATTGGTTACACGGTCACCTATCATCTCAAGATACCAAGCAATTATGCTATGCTGTACGATGTCCATTGGATCTGATATTCCAATTCCTGCGGATACCAGTCTTGACTGCTGTGCTGATGCCAGTAGACGGGCGAGGAGCCAGTAAATGTTGTCTGCTTCGTATTCTCTTGTTATTGCATCTTTGGCTAGTTCCATGTCTCCATCCATTAGTGCATCAAGTGTCTCTTTGAACATAATTGAGGTGATAACATATTGACGTCGGACCACGGTCATCAGCGGAAAGTTTTTGGGATCAATCGAACAATGGAGTAATACATGGCGATCGGATTCCTCGATGATGCCAATTCCCAGTAAACGATGAGTAACTGTACGAATTTCCTCAATTTGCTCTCGCATTAACCGCCTTGAAGATTCTATTTTAATCACATTTCTTCCGAGGACATAGTTTCCTACAATAACTCTAGCTAAAACTTTGATATTGTCACATTTATCTACGTTTACTACATATACTGAGTTGTCCTCATTTTTTCCCTGCTCTGCAGTTACTCTTAAAGCGCCATCACTTTCTTCAGATAAGAATAATAAGTCGCCTTTTTGTAATCCTGTTTTTTTAGCCCATTTCATTGGGAGAGAGATCGATAGGGTAGAGTATCCGACTTTTTGGACTTTACGAGGTTCCATAATTTTCACAGCTAAATCATACATACAGATCTTATCTGTGCATGAGGTTTAGAACCTTAGATATTTGGTATTTATAAATGTACAGTTGGTTATTACAAGTAATAGTTAATTTCATTAATGCTTACTATTCTTGTCATTCATTATCGGGTAAATGAGATTATATGATTCTAATATCTGGCTGGAAGATAGGAGGAATTTCTGGCAAAAAGAATTTAGCGTAAACTACTCCTGCAAATATAATTAGGCATACAAGAATGATTACATAGTCTGTGTTTTTCATTTTTAGT
>RCNB010001756.1_pt1 | contig 13531 bp, 13 predicted proteins | sample 2041321 | NCBI WGS metagenome assembly RCNB01 (sample SAMN09708232, study PRJNA481090) | Marine sediment metagenome, whole genome shotgun sequencing project. | reverse complement strand
GTCACCCTGAAGACAACCTCCAGCTAGCAAGCTTAAAAATATTTTCTAATTTGGCCGTATTTATTTAGATATAATTATAGGTGCCGGGCCGCATTTTCATTTACTGATCACTATTTTATAATATCCTATAGCCTAATAGATTTTAAAAGGAATATACAAAATGAATGAACTACTTGATAAGCTTAAAAATTTTGAAGATAAATATAATAAACTGATCGAAAAACTCTCAAGCCCTGAAGTCACATCAAATCCAGAGAAAATAAAGGAATATGGCAAGAAGGCCTCCGGTCTAGAGGAAATTGTAAATCTTGCAAAGCAGTACCGCGGGGTGATCACATCACTTGATGAAGCTGGCGAGATGCTGGATTTGGAAAAGGATGAAGAAATGAAAGAATTTCTCAAGGATGAGATCAATAAAAACAGTGAGACCAGGACCATACTCGAAAGACAGATAAAGATCCAGCTGGCGCCAAGTGATCCAAATGATAAAAAAAGTGTAATCGTCGAGGTCAGGGCTGGCGCAGGCGGAGACGAGGCAGCAATGTTTGCAGAAGTGCTTCACCGCCTCTATATAAAATATGCTGAAAGCAGGAGATGGAAGCATACTATTCTTAGTTCAAACCGCCTCGGTATAGGTGGTTTCAAGGAAATAATCTTTGAGATCAATGGTGAAGGTGTGTATGGTACCATGAAATATGAATCAGGCGTTCACAGGGTACAGAGGGTTCCGACTACTGAATCACAGGGTAGGATACATACTTCTACCGCTACAGTAGCTGTCATGCCAGAAGTCGAGGACGTAGAAGTCGAGATAGCCCCGAATGATCTCAGGATAGATGTTTTCCGTTCGAGCGGCCCGGGAGGGCAATCGGTAAATACTACTGATTCCGCCGTAAGGGTAACATATGTACCTACTGGAATGATAGTCAGCTGCCAGGATGAGAAATCCCAGCTTCAGAATAAGGATAAGGCTCTTAAAATATTGAGGGCAAGATTAAAGGAAGAGGAAGAAAGAAAGCAAAAGGATGAGCAGACGGAAAACCGGAGGATGCAGATAGGGACCGGCGACCGCAGTGAGAGGATCAGGACATATAATTATCCCCAGGGAAGGGTAACCGACCACAGGATCAATCTGACGCTATATAAACTGGAAGAGATCCTTGAGGGGAATTTAGAGGAGCTTATCACAGAATTAAAAACAGCTGACGAGGAAAAGAAACTGGAAAAACTTGGAGTTTGATCAGTGGAAAAATGGAATGTAAAAAAGATACTGGACTGGGGTATTGATTTTTTCAAAGGAAAGGACGTTCCCCAACCGCGTCTTTCAGCCGAGCTGCTTCTGGCATCTGTCCTTGGACTATCCAGGATGAATCTCTATCTTAATTATAACAGGGTGCTTACTTCCGGTGAACTTAAGACCTATAAAGAGCATATACTTAAGAGACTTGAACATGTCCCGATACAATATATATTGAATGAGGCATATTTTAGAAATATAAGACTATATGTGGATGAAAATGTGCTGATCCCCCGTCCCGAGACCGAACTTATCGTTGAAAGATCACTTGAGATCGCTGAAGACATATTGAATAAGAAGGGCAGCATCACCATTGCCGAGATCGGCACAGGAAGCGGAGCCATAGCTTTAAGCCTTTACTGCGAGCTCAAGAAAAAGCCGGGGAGTAGCTCTGGTGGTGGATTTGAATGTAGCATCATCGCCACTGACAGTAGTATAGATGCACTTGAGGTAGCCCGCAAAAATGCTCAAGATATACTGGAAACAGAAGATCTTGAAAGTATAGAGTTTATACAGTGTGATATTTTACCGGAAGCCGACTCTTTTATGTTTAAAAAATACTGTGGAAAAATAGACATCATCATATCTAATCCACCATATATAAGAGAGGATGATCACTCAGGTCTTCCCCGGGAGGTCAGGGAATATGAACCTGAAGCGGCTCTTGTGGCGGGCAGGACCGGTCTTGAAATATATGAAAGGATCCTGTCTGCGGCATCCCCCTATCTGACAGCTGAAAGTCCGGCATATATTATCCTTGAAACAGATCCTATAGTATCCGGCAGTTTACTCGAATTAGTCGAAGGAACAATAGATCTCAAGCAAGCTTCATTAGAAAAAGACTATAATAAAAAGGACCGGATCCTAATTGCAAACCGGTCCCTATGATGTTACGGCCAGATCACGAGTATCACCCTTAATTCAATCATAATATTTTTACTGAGCTATGCGGCCCGGTTGCTTTAAAAAAAATGAATTGGATTGGACAATTAAAGAAAAATCATTATAATAGGTTTGCGGTTAAAAAGTTAGCCGTATTTTTAGCGTCGCGGGGTGGAGCAGTCTGGTAGCTCGTCGGGCTCATAACCCGAAGGTCATAGGTTCAAATCCTATCCCCGCTACCAACTCCCAGGACCCAGCCCGGGATCCAAAATTCCATTACTTCTTGCAAAACCTTTCTTTATTGACTTTTGATTATAATCCCAGAGGTGTGCACTTTTAAAATATAAATCGCGTAAAAAAGTGTGCACTTTAAAAAATAGATGACAATTAGAGACAATAATCTTGACAATCAATAAAACCAGGCATAGAATATGACTTAAAGGTCATATGACTGTAAAGTCATATCTTTGATAAAAGGGGACAGTAGTATGCCTAAAGAAACATTTAAAAACTTGTCCGAAGAAAAACGGCAGCTGATAGAAGATGTAGCAATCCGTGAATTTGGAGCTTTTGGCTATGACAAAGCCAGCATTAACAGGATCGTGGATAAATGCCAGATAGCAAAAGGTAGCTTTTATCAATATTTTGATGATAAAAAAGATCTGTTTTTGTATCTTATAGCAAGAGTCAATGAAAAAAAGCTGGAATCTGTTTCCCCTGTTTTTAAAAATTCGCAAGAGTATGATTTTTTTACACTTATTAGAGAATTGTTTATATCCGGACTTAAATTTGCAGCAGATAATCCAGAGATCACCCTTATGGGAAATTGGCTGTTTAAAAACAAGGGTCATCCATTATATAACGAAGTTGTGGGCATAGGATTGCAAAATGCACAAAATGTATATACCGGACTTCTAAAACTTGCGATCTCAAAGAATGAGATCAGGGATGATATTGATCTGGATTTTGTAAGCTATATTATATCCTCTATGAATGTAAGTGTGATTGAGTACTACTTCCAGGAAGTAAAAGGAGAAGAACCTGATATACGGAAATTTGACGGGGGTATAATCGAAACGGTCGGTCTATTACTGGATTTTATAAAAAATGGTATCGGAAAACGAAAAAAGGGAGGCAAGGATAATGATTAAGGTGAAAGGGCTGTATCATTCTTATTTAAGGGATGACAATTTTGCAGTCAAGGATGTAAATTTTGAGGTAGCCGACGGGGAGATTTTTGGATTTCTCGGACCATCGGGGGCAGGTAAATCGACAACGCAGGGTATCCTAGTGGGTTTACTACAGCTCCAGAAAGGCGATGTGTCTGTTGCAGGCTATGACATAAAAAATATCTCACGGACAATGTTCAATAAAATAGGTATGTCATTTGAGCAATCTAATGTATATAGCAAAATGACAGCAAAAGAAAACTTGAGCTTCTACAGCAAGTTATTTGATGTAGAAACACGCGATCCTATGGAATTAATTGAACTTGTTGGCCTGAAAGGCAAGGAAAACATAAAAACGGAAGAATTTTCAAAGGGTATGAGTCACCGCCTGACATTTGCCAGATCCATGATCAATAATCCCAGCATGTGGTTCCTTGATGAGCCCACTACGGGACTTGACCCTGCTATTGCGGCTGATATTAAAGATATAATAAAGGAACGTAATAATAAAGGTGTGACCGTATTTTTAACCACCCATAATATGTATATAGCAGATGAATTATGCGACCGTGTGGGATTTATTGTAGACGGTGTGATAAAGCTTATAGATTCACCTAAAAATCTGAAACTCCAATACGGAGAGAAGCTTGTCGAGGTAGAGTATGCTCAAAATGGTAATGTAAAAAAGGAATGTTTTTCAACCATAATACAGGAGGATAAAAATACTCTAAATAAGATCATAGATGATAAAGAGATCCTGACCATGCATACAAAAGAAGCAACACTGGAGGAGATCTTTATAAAAGTCACTGGAAGGGGGCTTGTCTAATATGAAACTGCTAAGCAGTATTAAGAAGGAACTCATCCTTGCTTCCAGGGGTTTTTACTTCTATGTAGAATTGCTCTTTGCATTGGTGATCCTGGCAGTCTTACTATTTGCTATTCCGCAAAATTTTAGCAATATTACGACGGAATATCTTTATTTTAACCTGCCGCAACAGGGAAAAGAGATATTTATAAATAATATGTTAGAAAATGAGCCAGGTGCGAAATCCGAAATGGTTGAGATAGAGGCTGATGGTAAAACATTTGATGCAGAGCTTATTGTAACCGATGAGAGTGAGATCTATATTATGGACAGCGAAGAAGCTGTCCGTATGCTTGCGGATTCCGAAAAGGTATTAGGTGCAGTTATCGAGCTGAATGACAAAAACCAGCTGTACTATAAATATTATTTACAGGGGTATGAGTCAAATCGTTTTAAAAACCTGATATCCATACTATTCAATGAAAGTACGGAGGTCCTGGAAGACCGCATCAATAATCAGGAAGTCCGTCCGCTATCGACAGATTATGAGCCTCTTACCGATAGGGAAAATACCATTCCGCCATTGATCGCATTTAGCGGCAGCCTTATGGGGATGTTCATTATGGCGTCTTATATATTCCTGGATAAAAAGGAAGGTGTTATAGAAGCTTATGCAGTGACCCCATCCTCTGTCTGGAAGTATTTGATGAGTAAGATCTTTGTGATACTAATGACATCTGTTGTTTCAGGCCTGATTATAATAATGCCTATTATGGGGTTTAGGATAAACTACGGCCTATTGCTGTTACTGCTTCTCACAACTGGGTTTTTTGCATCTACACTGGGCCTGCTGATCGCAAGCTTTTACGATAATATAATGAAGGCTTTCGGTGTCATTTATGCGTTATTCTTTATACTGATGGTTCCCGGTATAGCGTATTTTATACCTGGCTGGGATCCTGTTTGGGTAAAAATAATACCCACATATCCGATGCTTCAGGGCTTTAAAGAGATTATTTTACCAAATGGCGAACTTGCATACCCATTATTTGCAAGTGCCGGATTCATAGCAGCAGGAATAGTACTGTTTTTTATTACAAATATCAGGTTCAAGAAAACGCTTAGCGTTTAAGGGGGATGATGATGTTAAAAAGAATATGGATTATCTTTACTAGAGATTTAAAAGTAAATACACGGGAATTTATGACAATATATATGATGGTCATTCCCCTGTTACTGGCAGTTGGCATTAATTTTCTCTCACCAGGTATCAATGATACAAGTGTTAATCTGGCTTTGATAAAAAATGAAAATCCCGGGCAGGCTGCTTACTTTGATGACTTTGCCCATGTTGAACTGTTTAGTGACGAACAAAGAATTGAAAATAGGGTCAGGGGAAGGGATGATGTGATCGGCGTTCTGCCTAAAGACAATGGGTACTATATTATGACGCAGGGAAATGAGCACGAAGCAGTTATAGAGTATGCCAAACTGCTGAATGTATTATATGAATCAGATGTACAGCTGGAAGATGCCCGCTCAGAAATAATTGAATTTGGCAGAACGGTCCCGCCGCTAAAAAAGATGCTGGTGAACATGTTGCTGCTTTTGATATCAATGCTGGCAGGCATGCTTATAGCTATGAATATAGTCGAAGAAAAGATAGACAATACTGTAAGTGCGATAAATGTAACACCCATTTCCCGCCGCGCATTTATACTGGGCAAGAGCCTTACGGGAATGTTTGTCGCGCTTTTTTCATCTATTGCGGTTCTGCTGATCACAGGTTTTTATACTGTCAATCTGGGCCAGGCGGCTCTGGTCGTGTTCTCATCGACAATATTGAGTCTGCTGATAGGGTTCATACAGGGGTTAAGCAGTGATGATGTTATGGAAGCGGCAGGCAGTGTCAAGCTTATGTTTTTACCGATGGCCGGGTCCATTGCAGGATATGAATTTGTCACAGGAAACTGGAGGATATTTTTCTACTGGTCACCATTTTACTGGGCATATAGCGCAAATGACCTGATACTGTCAAAAAGCGGCTCATGGCCACAGTTGATACTTTATATCGGCATTATACTGGTTATATGCGGAGCAGTATATGCCCTGCTGGCACCCAGGATAGTGAAGGGACTTCAACATTAGCATATATAGATAGTTATATGAATACAAGGAGAGGAGGTTACAAAAATGGGTTATGCGATCGGAGGGATAGCATGTGTGCTATATGCGGCATTTGTGTATTATGTGGCAATCAAAAGGCCGCCTTCAATAATCAGATTGATCAAGAAGAAGCTCAACAAAAACATGAGTGATGATGCTGCAGTGATAGTGTCCTATGTCTTTGCAAGTATTGCGCTTGCAGGAGGGATTGCTTTATTTATCCTGGCTGCTGTTAAGTAAGAATATTTAAACAGTAATAGGTGTTTTTATGATGCCTATTACTGTTTAATGACATCCCTACGATAATAAATTATTATGCACCCCTTCCTGCTTCACAGAGCCAAACTGCAGTGCAGTGCTTGTCCTCTCCACAGGCATTTATTCGGATGTGTCCCACCCTCTCTATCCTTCGAAAATATTGACACCTGTTACGCAGTAGGATACATTATGAAAAATGGTATACTTATACTTTAGACTATTGTGATTGCCACTTCTTCTTTGAGTTCTAAATCACTGCCCTTCTGATAAAAACAAATATTGAAGAAGATAATAAATATAAAAAAGTTGGATGATATGGAAAAGAAAGCTTTGTTTAAGGATGATGTCTCTAGCCTGAGCGACCGTTATTCACGCCAGGTCCTTTTTGGCCCTATCGGGATAAAAGGACAGGAAATGCTGGCAAAGAGCAAAGTAGCCATCATCGGATGCGGGGGTCTGGGATCTGTTCTTTCAAGCAATATGACAAGAGCCGGGACTGGCTACCTGCGGATAATCGATAAAGACAGGCTGGAGCTTAGCAATCTACAGAGGCAGCTTCTTTTTGATGAAATAGATGTAAAGAAAAAAACACCTAAGGTAGAAGCTGCAAGGAATAAACTCATAAAGATAAATTCGGATATTCAAATAGAAGCTATTTTTGATGAGGTAGACGAAAATAATATCAGTGATCTGATAGATGGTTTTGACCTGGTGCTGGATGGGACAGATAATTTCAAGACAAGACTGGTAATAAACAAGGCATGCGTGGAAAGGGAGGTCCCATTTATATATGGTGCTGTAGCGGCCAGTTTCGGTATGATATATAATGTGATCCCGGGCAGCGGTACCTGCCTGAGATGTCTTTTCAGGGGAGAGCCAGACGGTGAAAATGCCCTGAATTGCAATACGGTAGGTATTATCAATACTGCTGTAAATATTATTGCATCGATCCAGTCCACAGAGGCCCTGAAGCTTCTTACCGGTAATAAGGATGCGATGATAAAGGGCCTTATAAATATTGACATATGGGATCTATCGGTGGATATCATAGAAATTAGAAAAGATAGTGAGTATACTTGTCCGGTCTGTGGTGATAAAAATGCATGATCGCCGACCGGTACGATCGCTAAAAAAGCCAGGAGCCAGGATCCAGTTCTCGGGCAGGCTCCCAGGCCATGGGAAAATATCCATTAAGTCTATTATGGTGATCTTTATATTATTACTGGTGATATCAACTCAATCGATGTTTGGGTGTACTGTCATAGATACTGCGGGGGAATACCTTTATGGAAAGTTTTCCAGCGAGAAAGAAATGGATAGGGCCGTAGAGGTGGCCGGGGTGTTTTTTGACCTTCTCGTGGAAGAGGATTATAGCCAGGCTTATAAATATATCAGTAGCTCCGACAGGGACCGCGGCAGCGAACAGGACTTTGTGGATGAATTTAAAGATATCACAAAAATAATAGGAGCGGATATAAACTGGGTCGAGATAAAGGGAAATACAGCACTTCTGGGAGTAGACCTGCTGGATAGCTACGATGGGGAAGAAAAGATGTATAAGGATATCGAACTGTCCCTTATAAAAGAAGAGGACGAAAACTGGAAAGTCGTATTTTGGGAATAGGAAGGACCATAAAAATACAGAAGATCAAGGCAACGGGTATATGGGAAGAAAAACAGGATATCATACCCGGGGAACTGCTGTTAAATATTTTTATAAACGGCAAAAGAGTATCAATGCTTAGCTGTTCACCTTCCGGGATAATAGAGCTTGTTACCGGATATATTATTTCCAATGGATATGCAGATGATTATGGGGATATAGAGCTTGCCAGTCTGTGCCGGGATAAAGAGGACGGGGGCCAGGATGCAGATTATAAAGGAACTGACTTTCACGGTATAATGTCTGCAAAGGTCCGGATAACAGGGTATGACAGGGGAGATCCCCCGGAAGGGTCGGTACCGTATCTGTCAGCTGGTTGCGGCAATTTAGACCCTGTTGCCATAGTGGAAGCATTTAAGAAAAATATAGATCTAAAAAAAAGTAAAAAAGATATGAGTGTTGACTACACGGTAATACTTGAGCTTGGAAAAAAGTTAATAGGAAAGCAAAAATACAAGAAAGAATTCGGCGGTCTTCATTCTGCAGCACTTTTTGATACTGGAGGACAGATGCTCTCACTAATGGAAGACCTGGGGCGGCATAATTGTATAGATAAGATCTTCGGACATATGCTAATAAACAGTATTACTCCAAAAGATAAAATGATCTTTACTTCTGGAAGAGCATCTCTGGATCTTGTATTTAAGGCATTACAGATGTCTGTTCCAATAATAGTGACCAATTCTTCGGTTACATATGATGCTGCAGAAATTGCACAAAAAGCCGGGCTTACCCTTATTGGTTATGCCCGCGGAAAAAGGTTTAATATATATAGTTGTCCTGAAAGGATAATTAAAGCAAGCTAGAAAGGCTCGATTTTGAAAGTACTATTTTTAGGAGATATCATAGGCAAGCCGGGGAGGAATGCCCTGGCAAAAAATCTTGACTCCCTTATCCGCGAAAATGAAGTAGATATGGTCATCGCAAATGGGGAAAATGCTGCAGGAGGAATAGGAATTTCTCCAGAAATATGTGACACCCTTCTTAGAATGGGAATCGATATAGTCACATCGGGAAATCATATATTTAAGAAAAAAGAGATAATCGATTATCTTGACCTCGAACCACGGCTGCTAAAACCTGCAAATTATCCACCTGATACCCCGGGTAAGGGATACTATATTTATGAGATCGAAAAACTTGGTGGTTTAAAAGTAGCCGTCATAAATATATGCGGAAGGGTATTTGTTGATTATTTTGATTGCCCTTTCAGGACAGTTGAGAGAATAATAGAATATGTAAAAGGAGAAACCCCGGTTATCATAGTAGATATACATGCAGAAGTCACATCCGAGAAAGTGGCAATGGGATGGTTTCTTGATGGGCAGGTCAGTGCAGTCATAGGTACCCATACCCATATCCAGACTGCTGATGAGAGGGTATTGCCGGGAGGGACGGCATATATAACAGATGCCGGGATGGTAGGTCCCAGGAATTCAGTTATAGGAGTAAAAAAGGAAAATATTATAAGGAGATTCTTAACCCAGATGCCGCAGCAGTTCACAGTGTCAAAAGAAGATGTGTGGATAAATGGTGTAGCGATCGATATAGATGAGAAAACCGGTAAGGCAAGAGAGATAATAAGGATTAATCGTGAAGCTGATGCCAGCAGCCATTAGAGCAATAATCATTTGACTATAATAATATGAGGGAAAAACCTGACAGGACCATTGATCACAGTGGGAGCCTTGGAGCAGAGGAAACTGTGCTCGAGACTGCCAGGGATTTCAATATGCTCAGGTATGGTGATAGCATACTGGTCTCTATATCCGGCGGACCTGATTCAACTTTTTTAGTTCATATGCTATATGGACTTAAGGATGAATTCAACCTGACCCTTTACGGTTTTTGTCTTGACCATATGACCAGAAATGGAAGATCTGCCCTGGATGCGGCATTTGTAAAGAAATTGTGTAAGAAGCTGGATATCAGGCTTTTTAGTGAAAAGATCGATGCAAGGAAATGGTGCAGGGCAAATAAGCTTTCCTTTCAAGCCGGGGCAAGAAAATTAAGGAGCAGCAGGCTGAAAGAGATCTTAAGGAAATATAATATTTCAAAGATAGCGGTCGGCCATAATTCAGATGATAATATTGAGACTTTTCTTATGCGGTTAATAAGAGGCGCGGGCACAAGAGGCCTTTCAGGCATAAAGCCTGTCAGCGGCAATATCATCAGGCCGCTTATTAATACAAGCAGGGAAGATATAATGCAGTACCTTGAGGGCCATGACATCCAGTACTGTGTGGACCATACAAATCTTGAAAATGTATATTTTAGAAATAAGGTAAGAAATAAGCTGATACCTTTTATAAGGGAAAACTTCTTTAAGAATTTCAGGTCAAGCGTTCTCCGTTCTATCGGGATCTTAAGGGATGAAGATGATTTCTTAAAGAAATATTCCTCAAAGCTATTGGAAGAAATTGCAAGGTTTTCAAAGAGCAAAGATGGCAAAAATATTATATATATAAAAATCCCCATAGAACCTATCCTTTCAAGCTCTGTGGCTATAAGGCGCAGGATCATAACCTCCGCAACAGAGAAAATACTTGGCCATCTCGAGGATATCAGTTTTAAGAATATATCTGATGTACTTTTGCTCCTAAAAACTGAAAGCGGGGGTGAAAACAAATGGTTGCAGCCTATGAGAAGCCTGAGGGTTCTAAGAATAAATGGTTTTATTCATATGGTAGACCTTGATCATATTAAAGAACTTCCGCAGGAAATAAAAAACTATGCTTTTGACGGTCCCAGGAAAGGGACTGGACTGAGAATACTAAAATGTGCGGATCAGGAAATAAAAGTAGATGGAGAAACAGGCCTTAAACAATTTTCGATGGATCTGAGATCCGGTATGGCCGGCAGGGACCAAAAGAAAGATTATAAGGAAGCCAGGGATAATCAGGCTTTTATTGACTATGATAAAGTAAAACTTCCTGTAAAAGTACGCAGCTGGGAGGAGGGAGACAGGTTTTATCCTCTTGGAGCAGGTGGGAGTAAAAAACTCCAGGATTTTTTTACCGACCGCAAGATCACTGTAAACAAAAGAGTAAATGTCCCTGTTTTTTATGATAGGGAGAAAATAATCTGGGTAGGAAATCAGAGGATAGATCATAGAGTGAGGATCACCGGGAAGACAAAGAAGATATTACGGATGGAACTATTTGAAAAATGATATATATATGATTTAATGAAATAGATAATGCTTAAAAATATAATATAAGCATATGAGTATATATAAGTTTAAAAAAGAAGATGGAGAAAAAATTCTGGTGTATGATGGAGAAAAAATAAAGGTACTTATCGATGAGGCTACCCTTAAGAAGAAAGTAAAAGAGCTGGGTAAGAAGCTTACCATTGATTATGAAGATAAAAGCCCTGTTCTGGTCTCGATCCTCAGAGGGTCCTTTATATTTGTAGCAGATATTTGCAGGGAATTAAAAATACCTGTGACTTTTGATTTTATGGCAGTATCAAGCTATGGAAATTCCAGGGTAAGCTCTGGTATAGTCAGGATAACAAAGGATCTTGAGTGCAGCATCGAGGGCAAGGAAGTGATTATAATCGAGGATATAGTAGATTCCGGCAGGACGCTTAATTACCTTATAAAGAATCTAAGGGCTAGAAACCCTAAAAGCATTGAAGTCTGTGCGCTGCTTGATAAGAATGTGCCAAGGAAGATGGAAAACAGCGTAAAATATAAGGGATTTGATATACCGAATAAATTTGTAGTAGGCTATGGTCTGGATTTTGAAGAAAAGTATAGGAATCTACCATTTATAGGATATATTGAAAATGAGTAATATTTGTACTATCATTAAAGGTTGATAAAAATTTTGTAAAAAAAGGAGTTGTTTTAAGTTTGAAAAATAATTTTAATAAAAAAGGATTTAAAGGCAGGGGATTTAAAAACATTGCACTGCTTATTCTACTTATAGTGGTAATGTTTTTGATCTTCAGAAATCCGCTCTTCCTGTCTCCCGATGTGAAGGAGTTCAGCATGGATGAGTTTGTTGTCGCAATTGAAAATGGTAGAGCTGTAACGGGTGCCCCTCTTACTATAAAAGCAGAGGAGGGACTCATAGAAGGGGAGCTTGCAGACGGCACTTTCTTTGAAGTAGCATTCTTACCAGACTATGATATCACCCAATATCTGCTTGATAATGATATAGCTTTTAAAGTGGACAATCAGCAGCAATCCGTATGGCTGCAAATACTTATAAGCGCGATCCCGTTTATTATAATGTTTGGTCTTATATTCTTTATGATGAATCAGCTTCAGGGCGGGGGATCTAAAGTAATGCAGTTTGGCAAGAGCAAGGCAAAACTTGCTACCAAAGGTAAAGAAAGAGTAACATTTAAGGATGTTGCAGGAGTCGATGAAGCTGTTGAGGAGCTAAGGGAAATAGAAGAATTCCTGGAAAACCCCAGTAAGTTTAAAGCTATGGGTGCAAAGATCCCAAAAGGAGTATTATTATATGGTCCTCCGGGGACCGGGAAGACACTGCTTGCAAGGGCGGTAGCAGGTGAAGCAGGAGTACCGTTCTTCTCAATAAGCGGTTCTGAATTTGTTGAGATGTTTGTCGGTGTAGGTGCCTCAAGGGTAAGGGACCTATTTACCCAGGCAAGGGCAAGCCAGCCTTCAATAATATTTATGGATGAGATCGATGCGGTAGGAAGACACCGTGGTGCAGGCCTGGGTGGCGGACATGATGAAAGAGAGCAGACCTTAAACCAGATACTTGTAGAGATGGACGGGTTTCACCAGGACAGTACAGTCATACTTATTGCCGCAACTAATAGGCCCGACATCCTGGACCCTGCTCTTCTAAGGCCTGGAAGGTTTGACCGCCAGATAGTAGTCGACAGGCCCGATTTGCCTGGAAGGGAACAAATACTTAAAATACATGCAAGGGGAAAGCCCCTGGATAAGTCAATAAACTTAAAGACCATTGCCAAGCAGACACCCGGTTTTACTGGGGCTGATCTTGCCAATCTTTTTAATGAGGCGTCACTTCTTGCAGCAAGACATAATAAAAAGAAAATATCCATGTTTGAAATAGAGGAAGCTGTAGAAAGAGTGATTGCGGGACCCGAGAAAAAGTCAAGAGTCATATCTGAAGAAGAGAAGAGGATAATAGCATTCCATGAATCGGGTCATGCCCTTCTTTCATATATTCTTCCATATACGGACCCGATACACAAGATATCTATCATTTCCAGGGGAAGGGCGCTTGGCTATGTCATAACTCTTCCTGAAGAAGATAGGTTCCTGAAATCAAAAAATGAGC
>RCNB010006074.1_pt1 | contig 13553 bp, 10 predicted proteins | sample 2041321 | NCBI WGS metagenome assembly RCNB01 (sample SAMN09708232, study PRJNA481090) | Marine sediment metagenome, whole genome shotgun sequencing project. | reverse complement strand
TAGATAATTATGGGAACACCGCCATATAGGATATGGGAAGTGAATAATCGCTCTGAAACGGGCATTTTTATGGAGGAAAAGAAGTTCACAAATGAAAGATTGATTCCAGGTATCAGAAAAGTGGTTCAAAAATATAAGATTAAATATGACCATAATAATCCAGTAAATATGGATGATAGCATGGCTGATGCCGTGTGGAATGCGGCCGTGGAAGTTTTTCTTTCCATTGGCGTCTATAACACCACTACTCATCGGGTAATTGAGTTTACCCGGAAAGAGGTGGATGAGGCCTTCTTAGGTCTGCCGGGCTCGTATGTTTTTGGCGCAGGTAAGGATGCCCGCCCCTTTATCGCAAGAAAAACAGAAGATAAAAGACCACCTTTTATGCTCTTCAGCCCTGATATCACCTATGATGAAAAGGATCACTTCAAGGCATGTGTTGCCTATTTGAAGGAACCGCTTCTGGATGGAATCTGTGCCCCCATACTCGAGGATTTTTTTGGAAGAAAGATAAGATCGCATTCGCCAACCGAGTTGGGGGGGAGTCTGATGCATGCCATGAACCTGAGAGCGGCTGCCCGGCTGGTAGGAAGACCGGGTATCCATTTCGTGGCTGTCGGCACTGCTGAAGCGGATTCTTCTCAGATTCATGTTTCCAATAATGAATACGGAATCCGGACAACCGATAGCCGGCTGGTTGCCTCCACTACAGAATTGTTAACCAATAGTGAAATGATGAACAAAGCGCTGCACTACCAGCAATACGGTTGTTATTCAGGGAATTTAGCCGGTGCCATATATGGAGGTTATGCCGGTGGAGCGGAAGGGACGGCTGTTCTCCAAACAGCTTACCATCTGATGGGAACCCTGCTGTACTCGAGTCATTATGAGCAGAATTTTCCCTTTCATTTAAAATATGGCTCCAATACCGGAAGAGAAATGCTGTGGATCGTCAGCACCTACTCCCAGGCAATCGCTCGCAATACCAAAATGCCACAGACGTCCAATGGCTTTGCCAATGCCGGGCCGGGAACCAAGATGCTTTATTATGAAACCGCTGCGCATTCCATCGCCAGCACGGTTTCGGGGGCCAACCTTTGGGAAATGGCTCCGGCCCGAAACAAACACCACAATAGGGGTACTCCGCTTGAGTGCCGGCTGGCAGCCGAAATCGGTTATGGCACGGCGCTATCAGGTATGACCAGAAAGGATGCCAATGGGATTGTCAATACCCTCTTGGAGAAATACGAAAAAGATATTCCGGAAGCTCCCATCGGGAAAACCATTCAAGAGATGTATGATTTGGACAGGGCCGTTCCAGGGGATGAGGCCAGGGAGCAATATGAGGAAATGGTAAAAGAGCTGAAAAACATGGGAGTTCCTTTCCCCTATTGATGATCGCGTGGAATAGTCTCTTCCCAGGTTTTCTCCTTGATGAGCTTTCCATTTTCTAGCATCCGCCGCGTGTACGTGTAGTAAAAGTTCTCGCGATCACTGGTCAATGAAAGATCGCCCTCCACTGTCACTGTTCGATTATCAAGTTTAATCGTATAACGAGATTTGCCCGTTACGCTGGCCCTGGCAGGGTCGTTGTCCTGCGCATTATGGACTATCTCCTCCCAATACTTGATTGTCGCCCACGGATAAACCGAACCGCTCGCTCCCGAAGCTACAATTCGTGTTGTTGATGTAAGCGGACTGCGTTCGATACTCCTGGTTTCGGCATATCCTGAGACGGATTCATCATCGAGCTTGAGATAAGAGTAACCCGGCAGTTCCGGATCCTTGGCTGGAGGTAGAAATTCCGGCGCTGTCCGGCACGACTCCGGCACGACAGGCAGCACAATATGTGATGCATTGGTGCCATCTACTCTCAGTGTTGTGGTCATCGAATGGGGAGTGGGCCAGATCATTGGCCAGAGTGCGTTATTTACAGCCAGCCGAATACAGTGCCCTTTGGGGAACACCCACGATGTGAAGTGCAGGTCATACTCGAGCTTATAAACCTGGCCTGGCACCAATGACTCCGGTTCTTCCGAAGAATTTCGATGTGCTCCGCTAAGACCGGCTCCGGCCACCTGGGTGACGGTTCCATCGGGTGAGATGTCAGAAATACGTACGATCCAGTTGGCCAGGGGCGCATCTGCCGACACATGCAATATTGCTCTCGGAAAGCCTAGAATTTCCAAGTCTTGTTCCAACGGAGCCGAATCATAGACTAGGCTGTAGGCGTCGGTACCGCGCTGATCCCACGGAAAATCTCCCCACCAATTGACGTTGCCCGAAGCCTCGACGCCGACCGTGGGAAGATATCGGAGCTTATGGGTTTGTCCTTTGCCACCAATAGGTTCAGCATCCGACAAGGTGTGATCAGCTAGAGCGTAAAGAGCCTGCCTTTGGGTGCGTTCGATCGGCCATCCGTCTTCCCAGCGCCAGTATCCTGGCACCTTATCGACAGTGCCCGGTGGGTGCCACTCGCGAACATAAACCGAGAACCGGGGTTCATCCATGATTCCTGTGTCCTCGTCCTTCATCCAATGATCGAACCAGCGAACGGCCTCGCGGCGCCATTCCATTCCAGGCTCCGGATAGGGCAGGTTAGGCAAAGTGTGCGCCCAGGGACCCATCATGCCCTTGACCGGGGCCTCGAGTTTTTCGAGCATTCGAGGCACGCTGTCGCGATATCCGTCATACCATCCACCTATGACAAATGTCGGGATTTTGATGCTGGAGTAATCGGAATTGAGCGACGCCCGGTTCCAGAACGGGCCATCATGTTGCTGCTGTTTGTATATGAGTAGCCAGGGTTCCGTATCGAAGCGATCGCGAAAATAGGACTCGTCAATAACGTAATCCGGCGGTGCAGGCAGGATATTCGCAAGATCCTGGCCGAGCTCGTAGGAATCAACATGCATCATGCCATCCATAAAATGAACGTCGTCGCGAAACAGATCGTCGGTTCCCATAATAGCGACAATGGCTTTCAGTGCCGGCGGATTGCGCATTGCCATCTGGATGGAGTTGAACGCTCCCCATGATATGCCAAACATGCCGACCTTACCTGTGGACCATGCCTGTTTCGACAGCCAGTCAATTACCACCTCGCCATCTTCCTGTTCTTGATCAGTATATTCGTACTCGATCAGTTTGCCTTCGCTGGTGCCGGAGCCTCGGATATCCACACGCGCGACGACATAACCTCGTGAGACAAAGTATGAGAACTGCGCAAACCGGTTATTGCGGCTTTCGTCTTTTCGATATGGCAGATATTCGAGTAAAACGGGGAATTTTGCGGTATCCTCTCGATCTGTCGGCATGAACAGACTGGCTGCCAGTCTTATGCCATCGGGCATCGGAATCCAGACTTCCTTGATCTCTATCCCCTTATGGGTGACGTCAGGGAGTCTTGACTGGCTGTTGGCTACTGTCGTGATGGTGAGCCCCATAAGTGTAATCGCGATCAATAAGCGCCACCTTACAATGCGCACCATATATATATCCAGTTTGGTTTTCATAACTTTCCCTCCTTCATGGTCATTAGTTACCCTCTAATGACTGCAAAAGCAATAATATAGCATAGACGCTTCTTGCTCATCACAAAAATCCAAAGAAGGAGCAACTCACTCTACGCTAAGTAGAATGAAAAATAATCGGCTTGTCAGCCCGAACGAAAAACCACAAGCCAACTCCGAGTATCGCAAATACCGATCCGGTCGCCAACGCCGGCACCCAGCCGAAAGCTTCCGCTGTGACAGGAACAAGAAGGGCACCGATGCCGCCCACAACATTTCCACCCGTGTTCATGACTCCGGTGGCGGCTGATGCGTGTTTGCCGGATACGAAGATCGCTGCTGTCCAGTATGCTCCCTCAGTGAGCTGGGTACATCCGAAGCTTAACGAAAGGAAAACAACGGCCAGATAAGGATTCTTGGCTGTGGCACCTAGAAGAAGAAGCCCGGCTGCAAGGCTAAGGCCGACTACGCCGGGAATTCGGCATCCCCAGCGGGGACCGATGCGTTTGCAGAGGCGATCACACCAGAGTCCCCCAATACTGGCAGTGATTGCACCGACCATCCAAGGAGCCGCAGCGAAGTAACCTCCTTCCATGATTTCAAATTCTCGAACGTCAACAAGGTATATGAAGAACCAGTTGAAGAAAATATAGAACACGTAGTTCATACAAAAATAGCTTGCGGCAAGCAACAGGATGTCTCGATTTTTGAGTACGCGCTTCCAGGCCGACCTGTTTGCGATAATCTGTTCCGGCGATAGCCGGTTTGCGTTGATCAAGGCCAGCTCTTTCTTGCTGACTCGCGGGTGATCGGCCGGATTGTCTCGCGCATACCACCACCAGACTCCTGCAATCAAAAATGCTAAGGGTGCCGTTAAAACAAAAGATTCACGCCAGCCCAAAGTTTCCATCAGCCATGCAATCAGTGGTGCTGTAGCGGCGGCACCAAGCGTCAGTCCCGTACTCGTCAACCCGTTCGGAAATGCCCATCCAGAGACCGGAAACCAGCTTCCAATCGTTCCACCACAGGCCACCGGAAACAACGGTGCTTGCACGACTCCCATAAGAAATCGCAGTACGATGAGTGTGGCGAGGATGAAGATCGTCGATGCGAGGGTTGTCCCTGGTACTAGGCCCGTGGCCAATGTCAGGATTCCCCATAATACGGCGATGATAGTAAGTGCCCGACGGGATCCTACTTTGTCGCCGAAAATGCCGCCCGGAAACTGGAAGATAGCATATCCCCAGGCAAAAGCTGAAAGGACCATGCCCAGCTGAATCTTGGACAATCCGAGATCAGCCATCATGTTTTCTCCGGCAATGGACATGTTTGTTCGCAGCACGTAGGCCACGAAGCTCGCCATGAACAAAAGTGCAAGAATGACCCATCGCACCTGGGTGGTTTGATGATCAGACCGAGCTGCGGTTGATGTATTCATCTATTTATAATTTTCACTCCCCGGCATCCAGAAATGAACTTATCACAATCGAAACAACCTGGTCAATGGCCCCAAATCATACTGAATTTATTGATAGTCTTGTTTTATCCCCATAAGTCCATTACGATGATATTTACCATAACATTTATTTAGCCTGAACTATTCATAAACGTGATTTTTTTAGCGGGATTTAATGCTAAATGCACAGAAATCAGGGACATGTACCGATTTTCCGAAATCGGTAACGTGTCCCTTGATTTCAAGCTCGTACATGAATAATTCAGGCTAACCCGGATAATTTATGAATTATTCAGGTTAGTTTAAATCATGCAACTTATTGTTTTCGGACTATAGAAAAGATGACTAGTGATAAAAATGATGATACTGATTTCCGTGATCCATTAAACCGATTTTCGCTTGCAAAGTGCCAGAAAATACATGAGGCCAGTCTGGAAATTCTGGATCGCGTTGGAGCACGTTTGCATTTGGAGGAAGCCATCCAATTATTAAAGAAAGCTGGCGCCAGGATCAGCGACAGCAATCTCGTGAGAATTCCTTCACATCTTGTGGAAAATGCCCTGGCAACCGCGCCGAAAAAAATTGACTTGTTTGACCGGCATGCAAGACCTGCTATTAACCTTGGCAGGCACAATAAATATTACGGACCAGGGTCCGATTGTCTTAATATTATTGACCATCGGGCTGGAATACGGAGAAAGCCTTTAGTAAAGGATGTCGTTGAAGGAGCTATACTCTGTGATTCTCTCGAGAATATAGACTTTGTGATGTCTATGGTGCTTCCTGCTGATGTCGATCAAAGCACTGCCGATCGATTCCAAATGGAAGCCATAATCAATCACAACACAAAACCCATTATTTTTGTCTCCTATGATTTTAACGGCTGCAAAGATTGTGTGGAAATGGCTGAAGCTGTGATGGGTGGGGCAGAGGCTTTAAAAAAAAATCCACTTGTTGCCTGTTACATTAATGTGCCAACAGGGCTGCTTCATAACGAAGATTCTCTCAGAAAACTTCTTTTTTTGGCTGAAAAAAACATTCCATCTCTTTATATCCCATCATCGACAGAAGGAGTAACAAGCCCCATAACAACAGCGGGAGCTGTAGCCCTAGATTATGCCGGTGTTCTTGTCGGGCTGGTACTATCACAATTAATACGAGAGGGGGCACCGGTTATTATCCCTGGTATGTCACCGGGTCCGCTGGATATGCGTACGGCCGTTAATCCTTATTGTGATCCTGAACAGGGAATAATGCAGTCAATGGCCAAATTTTATGGCCTCCCGATGTTCTCACTCGGAGGGGCCTCAGAGTCCAAAGCAGTGGACCAGCAGGCCGCTGCTGAGGCCTCTTTGAGTCTGTTATTTGAAACTCTTACTGGCAGTGACCTAATCCACGACCTTGGCTATCTTGAATCAGGTCTAACGTTTTCTTTTTCTCATATCTGCGATGAGATAGTGAATTGGATTAAAGCTTTCACTAAAGATGTCAAAGTGACTGAAGAGACTTTGGCTTTAGATGTTATTGAAGAGGTCGGGCCCGAGGGTAGTTATTTAGATACAGACCATACCCTCAAGCGTTACAAAGATCGTTGGTATCCAAATCTCTTTGAGCGAGACACTTATGATTCTTGGATCGGAAAGGGCGGGAAAACACTCGTTGAACGGGCTGCTGACAAAGTTGACCTAATTCTATCTGAGCATGAACCTGAATCTTTGCCATCCAAGATAAAAGAGAAGCTTAAGGGAATAGTCCATAGAGCCAACGCGAGCTAGAATTCACAGCCCTATACTCTAGATTATTGTATGCTGCCCGGCCCCCTGCATTCTGATTTTTCTCGGATTCTCTCCTGGGGCTCCCTTTTTTCATGTTAATGATATCAAGGGAGATGACTAGTTTTCTAATTATTTGTATTTTTTTGTGTTGAAATATGTTGCAGGATGTTAACTTTTTTAGGCAAAATAGGGTGGAACAGATAAATTTAATGGTAGTCAAGGGAGAATTTGTTATGTCAAAACGTTCTTTGCTTTTATGTGTGCTTTCTTTGGGTATTCTATTGGGGCTGTGCATTTCTGCAAAAGCCCAGGCGGTGTCGAAATTCCCCACTCAAGATGATCTGGAAAAGCTCAGTATCGAGGAATGGAACAATCAGATCCGCAGAGAAAAGTTTGACCTGGTCCTGCCTGAAGCCATGCGGAAGCTCAATATCGATATGTGGATCCATGTCATGCGAGAATCGATCCGAGATCCTTACGGAGAGGAAGACCTGGGCAGCGCTTCGGGTGTTTTCGTGTTCACAGATCGGGGTGGTGACAGGATCGAACGGGCTGTGTTGGGACGCCGTTGGGGTGCTACCCAGCGTGAAAGGGGAGAGGGGAACATTCATTTTCTGAAAGAGTGCGGAGCCTATGACATCATCCACGACCCTGTTTTTGTTATGGAACCGGTCTCAAGCCCCATGACGGAATACGATTACCGCTTCAAAGGCCTTCGGGAATTCGTTGAAGCACGCGATCCTAAATGCATAGCTGTAAATTACCAGGAAAACCTGGGACCCTGGCCTACTACAAGAAGAGTCAATGATGGTATTTCCCTTAAAGATTACCGGCTTTTAGTACAGGGACTCGGGGATAAATACGCTCACAGGCTGGTTTCATCAGAATATTTGATGATGCACTATCAGATAACGCCAGTCCCGAGCGAAATCAAACTGCTTAAAAAGTTCCGTAAGGACGAACTCAAATTAGTAAAAAAGGCTTTTGCCGGAATCAAGCCGGGAGTTACCAGAACCGATGAGGTGGGCAACACCGGAGATTATGAGGTGGATGTGGTTGTCTTTCGCCGAATGAGAACAGGACAATCACAAAGGGGCAGAAGCAAAGGCTGGGAAAACACTGTCATCCAGGGAGGTGACATCGTGGCCGCACCCAGCCAGGGCGTGTTTGCTTATGTGCTGTGTGAAGAAGAATCTGAACCGCCTCCTGAAATCCAAAAGATCTGGGCAGAATATCTGAAGATCGATAAGATCTTAGTGGAAACGATCAAGGCTGGTCTCACTCCCCGTGAGATCATGCAGGAATACCACCGGAAGTTTGACAAAGCCGGGATCATTGTCAGGAAGCCTCAGTTGCATATGTTTCAGCCCAAGAACAATTTTCCTGTTTATGCTTTAGGTTATGATCCTGAAAAAACCCTGATCTCTATCGACTTGCATGGCAAGGGAAAAGGAGCGCGCAAGAGAAAACATGACATTTACCTGGGACCCAGGATCGGTTCTTATGGCCCGGACTGGGTGTATGATATTCCACTTTCTCCAAATCATCACTTTGTTTTGGAGTATTTTTTCTATATGCCCTCTCCTGGCCCGGAAGGCAGGGACCAGTATTTATTCTTCTGGAATCACGAGCAGGCGATCGCTACCGAAGATGGAGTCGAGTATCTATCGCCGCCTCAAAAGGAGCTTATTCTTATTCGTTAGTAGCCTTTCTCTAAAGATCTTCTGTCACCAGCGTGATGTCATCACTGTTGCCGGTCATTTCCCATCGAATCAATGGCATCGGCATGATACCAGCGGAGAGAAACTCATCTATAAAGTCTTTGAGTACAAATTTCTGATCCAACTCCTGGGCACGTTCTCGGAACATCTTCATAAAATAGGCTTTGCCCGTGACGACATTACTATGAAAACCGCCCGGATTGCCTACGTTGGATTTCATTTCAAACCAGACCACCGGCTCGTCTTCTCTTGTCCAGCCGCGTGGCATAATCTCTGCACAGAGACGTCTCGCTTCAGCCAGGTTGATTTCATTGGCATGCATTTTCATGTCCGGAATCGCTAGGCTCATGTGAGAAGCGTTCATCAGGTATTCCATGATTCTGCCTCTGCGTGGCCGTTCGTCGAGTACGCCAACCTGCATTAACAACTCTTCGAGCGCTACGGCCCAGCCTTCCGAGCGCAACGAGCCCATGTTAAAACGCCGGCCCGCACTGCGGATCGGGCTTTTTGTTTGGCGCTGTTGCCGTTGATAGTCAAGCATATGACCAATGTATTCATGGGTCTCACCGGGCAATATTTCGCGCTGGCGGTATTTAGTGTCGACATTGGTATTTTCGGGCAGGAATCGTTCACTTGGAGCGTCATAGCCCTCCTTGTCGGCGTCGTCCTCACGGCGGCCGTAATAGTCTTTCGGATTCACCCAATCGGGAACGGTCATGATCTCTTCATCGCGGAGGAAATCGACGACATAATGGAGCGCCTGGCGCAGGCTGTCATCCCATGCCTTCTGAGAGATGGCTACTTCAAGCGGGGGGAGTTTACGATTGCGATGCTCCTCCAGTTTCAGAAAAGTGATGACGCGATTGTATTCCCTCTGGATAATCGCATTGCTTTCTTCCCAGCCCCAGGGCATTAACTGCACATTTCTCATCCACCAACTGTAATTATCCTTGCCGACCCCGGCCGGAGCCGTCATCTTGTGTTTGTTCTGCTCCAACCATACGAAATAATCACGAGATGCTTCCCCGGCACGTTTTGCATCGGCTGCCAAATCAGGATGATGTTCCTGTAAGCGCTGGGCAATACGGTCAAAAACTGAGGCGTCCCTCCGGTTGAACCGAAGGGCAAGATCGGCAAAATCGCCGGCGGCTATTGTCAGATTGCTTCTTGCCTGCTTATAAAGTCCTGGAACGTCTTGCAGTATTACCTGGAACTGTGCGTGGTCTTCTTTGGAGACCGGCAGCTCCACATCGAAAAGAGGAGACACGTAACGTCTCAGGTTCACGGAGGGGCCGGTATCTCCCGCCGACATCGAGTAGAAGCCGGGATCACGTGCCCAGGGCTTCAGCACGCGGTGATGGAAGTGGACGGCATTCATTTCCGCGCGAACCAGATGATAATCGACCTTTTGCCAGACAGGCCAATCGTCGATGTTCAGCGCAGCCAGCCGTTCTTGGAATTCCTTCAGGCCGCGGTGCTTTTCTTCCATGACTGCTGCACTGTAATCAGGTATGCCGTCAATGATCGGCGGCTCCTGATATTCACGGAATTCGTTGAACAGTACGACCAAATCGTCGTAGTTACTGCTTGCTGCGGATGCTGCAGAGGCATGAAAAATTGCAAAATAAGCGAGAACGATGTACACGATAGTCGAACGTTTGAACTTAAACATGATAGACCTCCTTTATAAACAAGTTATGTGCCCTCTCTGGACCTATAGCCTGAGCAATAAGCCCATTATCTTTTGACTTATTTATGATTGTAAGCGTAGAGTAATGCAGAATGATAGTCAAGGACCTGCCCCCCATCAATGTACCCCCTTCATCATATAGTTCGCATGTTGCCCGGTTCTAATTTGGGCACAGTTTTGGTCACAGTTGCTAGATCAAGCGTTTGATATACAAGGTTTCAGAAAAGGCTGTTAACATAAGTAAAAGGCGGAGGACTCAATTTTCAGTTTACATCTTCTTTATATGAAGAGGTCTATTCAAATAGAGATAAGTAGTCTTTGTAAACAAATAGTCGGCCATATTTAATATTTTGATCTTTCTGCAATAAAATGCCTTCTTTGCAAAATCGTTTTACCAATCTATTTGCAGCTTCTCGTGAAAGACCAGTTTCTTCTTCAACCTTTTTTACATTAACAATGGGTAATTTATAGAGATGCTTCAATAGCACCATTGCGTTTTTACTTGCTCTACCTAGGCTTGAAATTTTCTGGAGATTCTTTTCTCTAAGATCAATGATTTTATTTGAAGTCTCAATCGCTTTTTTACAGATTTGAATAACACCCTCCAAGAAAAACATTAGCCATTCAGATACATTCCCTTTTCGATAATCATCCAGGAGCGAAAAATACTGATTTCTGTGCTTTTTCAAATATTCTGAAAGATAAAGAACTGGTCGTTCCAAAACATTTTGATGACATAGATAAAATGTTATTAATAATCTTCCGGTTCTTCCATTTCCATCTATGAATGGGTGGATTGTTTCAAACTGGCTATGAATTAAAGCAGCCTTTATTAATGTGGGCATATTTTTATGAGAATAGAAGAATTTCTCAAGTTCTCCCATTGCCGGTAGCACGTGTTGTGGTGGAGGGGGAACAAAACGCGCATCATTTAGATTTGTTCCCATCACCCAATTCTGGCTATTGCGAAATTCTCCAGGCTGAGGAGATGTTGAACTTCGCGCACCTAATAAAAGTGTTGCATGGACTTCTTTGATTAGTCTTAAAGATAACGGGAAATTGTTTAGTCTCTCTAATCCCTTATTCATCGCTCGGATGTAATGCAATATATCATCCACATCATCTGGAAGCTCAGGGGTCCTTTCCACCTCGGCTTGCAGGGCATCGGTAAGATTGGCTTTTGTTCCCTCCACTTGACTGGAAAAAGCAGCTTCTTTATTAATATACATAAAAATAAAAAAATCGATGTCTGGAATAAGCTTGGTTAAACCATCGAGTTTGCCAAGTAAAAGATTGGCATCAGCTAAAAGCTTAATAATCTTAGATTCATTATAGGCTAAGCCTTTTGGAGGAAATTTGTCAGGAATAAAGGCTTTATAATTCCCTTTTTGTTTTATATATCTTCCTATTTGTATCATTTATTGTCTTCTTTAAAAATTTAAAGATGTCAATAATATAGGTTTAAAGTTGACATCTGTCAAGTAGATGTCAACTGTGCCTGGTTAGAGAATTATTCTGGTAGAGAAAAGAAATGGTGGGCGATACAGGATTTGAACCTGTGACTTCTACCGTGTGTAAAAGGCACAAAAAGACGAAAAAGCGGAAAATATAAGGGGAGACCTCTCTTGAGAGAGGAAGAAAATTAATATTTAATCCCAGAATCCAAACGGCGAGATTTTATAGAATATATCTAGCGAATAGAATTATAATTATATTATTGAGTGATATAATAGCCATCCTCCCAAGACTACTTCAAAAAGCAAAATTAACAAACCCCCGAAGTTCCACAGGACTTTAAAGTTAGGCTTTGCAAGTATTATCCCATTACCGAAGCCATAGAGAATGCTGGCAACAATTCCAAACCATCCAATAATTCCTGGTACAACTCCATAGGTGACAAACAGGAGTGAGTATGCGAGCGTACCAATGGAGAATAAGATTTGTGCAAATGTGAAACTAGAGTTTTTTGTTTTGAGAATGCTACGACCTAAATCAATTAACGCATTTTTTTCAGCACCACAAGAAACAGAGTATTGTCTTGCTATATTGAGAAGTCCCCAGTAGTTTTTTTTATTGTAGATTTGGATCAAGCCTTCTCCTATTCGAGAGATTGTCCAAACAACAGCAAGTATAATGTTATGGGGACTAAAAGCAATGCACAACAGTATAGCAAGTGCGATGATGCTGGCATGCTCTATGAGTATTAACACGATGCTTATTTTAAACTTTTTTGGATTTTTGCTAATCTTTTGTAGCTTAGCGTCTGAGTCCAAATCACTAAATGTTTCATGACCAAATCTCTCACTTGCAAGGTTTGTAATTATAATAAACAGAAAGAGAAGACCAGATAACATCATTTCGATAATCAAAGGGAATTCTCCAATTAATTGTATTTTGTGTATACAATCGCTTTCATTTGGGTGTCCTCAGTTATTTGATTGATAGTAATTTCTTAAAAATTGTCCCAAAACGTCTTTACTCTTCAGATGTGTTCATTTTTTCTTCATTAGTTTTTTGCTAAATGCTGTAATGAATCAATTTCAGGATTTCATGTCGGGTATTTTTCCACCTTTGAACAAAAGCCAGAATGTAAGTGACAATTCCCCAATAATCCCAGGTACAACAACAATTAGCAAAAATATGTCTTTGTAGTTGGTATAGTTGGGTAAAAGAAAATTTGCAAAACTATCTATAAGATAGCCGATAGATGCCACTATCAATAAGATGCCCAAAATTCTTGGGATGTAGCCCGATTTGAAAATCAAATAACCAAGCACAAATAGATGAAGGCCAAAAAATACTAATCCAATAAGCCATGTATTGTTAAATGTATTGAGAAATAACATCACCTTGGCATGCAACTGACCTGTAACAAATACCTTCAAGTATTCAGCACCACTTAAAATATGCAAAACACTAAAAAGATTAAACAAAGCGATTCCAAAAATAGTGCTATTAACCAACCTTAACCATCCCGAAAGCAATGAAAGATTCTTGTTAGCTGGTTTGAGTAAAACATAAAGTGCCCAGGCCAACACCACATCAAAAACAACCATGAAGAAAAAGCTTAATATACCTATGCGAAACAGCAAATCGTTACCCATAATATTATTTGAAGTTGTTGCAGCATCTCCAGGCACAATAAGACTCTCGAGAACAAAAAAATTAGAGAAGATACCGGTTATAAATATGATTAGATATCCGAACCCTGCGACTCTTGCAACTTTGCGTTGTGATATATCGACGATACTGTTTGTCATTTCAATTCCTCCTAATTTGTTAGGTTTAGTTATTGTGATCCAAAGTTATTACTACATTTCCCTTTTTGTGCCCTTTATCGACATACCTGTGAGCCTCGGCAGTCTGCTCCAACGGATAGCATCTATCTATAACCGATTT
>RCNB010001753.1_pt1 | contig 13560 bp, 3 predicted proteins | sample 2041321 | NCBI WGS metagenome assembly RCNB01 (sample SAMN09708232, study PRJNA481090) | Marine sediment metagenome, whole genome shotgun sequencing project. | reverse complement strand
ATAAAAATTAATATTGATGTTAGGATATCTAATATACCTGCGATATATAAAAATAGCCCAGCTTGTGTTTCATTTACACCGAGTATTTTAATGGTCATGTCGACAAAATAACCAGGTAAATAAAACAGTCCCATGGCAAAAAGTCCGTGAGCAATGAATGTACATGCAATAGCAATTTTTATTCCAATTATAATTTTTTTATTTACTACATCTATTTTCTGATCTAGTAATAATAAGGTAGGCGCGACAAATTGTATACTTAATTCAAATAATTGTATTACGTCATAATTTCTATCCTTTACCATACAAATACCAATAAAAGCGAATAATAACATTGCAAGTATTACTATTATTCTTTTAAGCTTTTGGTACTTAATTTTATTCCAGAATAAACAAAACACACCAGCAACTATAAAAATGAAGCTGTTGATTTTGGTAAAACTATCAATCCATTGATTTACTCTAGGACTTGTAGCATAATCATACCAAGTCGTATTGAAAATCCCTTCTACTATCGGAGTCAATAAACTTTCATCCCATAGAATTGCTCTAAATGGTGCACCAAAAAAATACAGCTGATAGGCCCTCCCAATAAAAACGGTGAAAGCGCAGATTTGTATAAGCGTTATTATTTTACGTTTATTCATTTAAGGCACGTAAAAATAATGATTTCAGTAGTAAGAAAGGCCTTTATTCGACTAATTGAAAATAAATCCTTTGAATTGGTCTGTTTTTTAACATAATATGCATATGGCTAAGTTAAATCCTTGACAAGGAAACCTTATAATAGACCATTTATTCGTTTTTAGAGTCAAAAAAAGACACTGCTCACAACGCGTATTGCTTATTCTATTATGTGTTTAATGACATGTGTATAAATAGATACTTTAGGTATTTTTTATAAAATAATCATCGGATAAAACATAGAATTAACAAGTCTTTGACATAACACAAATTACAATAGTGTTTTGATTAAATATTGGTATAAAGCTAGATGGTTAAGATTCAAAGCGTGACAAAAAAATGCAAAAGAAGTATCAACACTTATAACATGGCGCAGAAATGTATGTTATTTACAATAGTTATGAAAAACATATTTAAATATACACTTAGCCGCTATGCGATAGCCCTTTTATGGGTATTTGTATTTTCCTGTTGTTCCACCCATGATTCTGACTTTTCTGAGCGTACTAAAATTACCTTACGCAATACAAATAATTAGCTATTGCTGTTTGGGCATGATTCTACTTCATTAATATTACCTGTAATGCAAATAAATACCAATACTTATCAATTAACATTTAGTAGACCTCTAGTATAAGCTAAAGATTAAATAGCTTTAAACTTATTTCACTAATTTACCTGTAATAACTCTGGCTAGTCCCTTTAGTACAAGCGCAATTACTAGCACTTTGCAACAAATTTAATCCGATGGTAACCATATGTGTCCCAGAATTAAACCCAGACAAGTCGTTTAATGTTGCCTGATAAGAGTAAGCAAAATAAATCTTATTGTACATTATGCCAGCCATTGGGCCAATATTTAAAGGTTTTAAAAATTGATCATTCAGAAAGCGATAAGAACCACCAATCCAATAATAATCTCCTTTTCTGTTAAATTTTCGATATTTAAAATTAATATCTGTGCTAGAACGTTTGTCACTATCAAACATCTGAAAAAATACAGAAGGCTCAAATTCAACATCTTTGTTTTTATTACTCTGAAGAACAAGGCCAGAATATAACTGATAATTTAAAAGTCGACTTGGTTCTAAACTTATATTGGAGTCTGTATCTTTTGATATTAAGTTATTTGCATTAAAACTCATATAAAAAGCGCCATATCGATATAGAATACCAGCATCAAAATTATTGTTAGAAATAGATCTGTCGTCTGTTATGGATGGATCAAGTATAGGAACATCCAAAGTCGTATTAAAATTCTCGATGTCAATTCTAAAACTATTGATGTTGTAGGATACACCTAAGGATAAAAACTGCTTCGTTTTATAATCTAATGTTAAATGATGTGCAAATGACAATTTCACACCCTTTTGGCGTGTATTGCCATTTTTGTCATTATAGGCAGAAATACCAACACCAGAGCGATTAGCTATTCTAAAATCGGCATAAATCGATTGATTGTCTGGTGCGTTTTTTATACCTACCCATTGCGTTAATCCGTTAGCTCTGATTTTTAAATTATCACCGATACCCGCGTAAGTTGGTGAAATTACAAAATCATTATCTGCTAAATATTGTGTAAATACAGGCAGATTTAATTCTTGACTATAGCCATAAGACATCGCCAAAAGAAACATATATAGTATAATTTTTTTCATCTTAATATCTTTTATTATGATTTAGGTATTACCTGTATAAAGTAAAATGTCCAACAAATTCTTTATCGTAGTTTGAGTCGTTGGTTTGCACAACAAACCAATAATCTCCGGTAGGCAATTCCCTACTATTATATCTTCCATCCCAAACTTCACCTACACGATAGGTTGCGACCTTACGTCCATAGCGATCAAAAATATCGAAGGTTAAGTTTGGATAATTTTCAACACAGCCCGGTGCCCATGTATCTGTAACTCCATCTCCATTTGGTGTAAACCAATTTGGAATACAGATATCAGTGAATTCAAGTTCAACTTGCGCACTAGCAGTACAACCGCTACTATCTGTAACTGTAACGGTATATAAACCAGATTCTATAATCGTATAGGTATCAATATTACCATAGTCTTCTCCGTTCATGGTGTATTGATAATCACCAGATCCACCAGACGCATTAGCAATGAACTCGTTTAACTCACCTTCCGTTAGTGTCAATGTAATTGGGGCGTAACCCTCAATATCAAACAGTTGTGTCGTTTGTATACAACCATTCGTATGTCTTACATCGATATAATGATCTAATCCTTCAGGCACATTAGTAAATATGTTACTCGCTTGGTAAGCTCCGCCATCTATTGAATAATCTAAATCAGCAAGATCAGTAATCGAAGCATCAACAGTAACGCTTACTATATTGCCTTGCGTGTTATTATCACAAACATATTCAATACTTAATAATGGATTTATAACAACGGATTCTGGAAAAGAAATATTCCATTCAGATTCACAACCTAGGGCATCACGTATATAAACAATGTGATCACCACCACCTAAGTTGGTAAAATCGAATTGTGTTTGTGTTACATTTCCGGTGCTGTAAGGCCCATCGTAATTATCTAGACTCACACTGTATGGTAAGCTACCACCTGAAATATCAATGCTGAATTCACCATTTGCATCACCTTCACAAACTTCAGGGAATAATGAATCTGCTACAATAGTTAAAATAACCGGTTCTGGATTTGAAATTGTAAAGTTGAAAGTTAAATAGCAACCTAAAACATCTTGAACAATTAAATCATAATCCCCAGGTGCCAAGTTTTCAAAAATGTTAGTTTCAAAAAACTGATTTAATTGCGGTGAAATAGCATATTTAATAATTCCGGTTCCACCTGCTGCTGTAATTTCAACAACACCATTATTTATACCTGGACAGGTTATATTGCTTACTGCAATTGTTGCATCTAATGGCGCTAAAGGTTGAGTTATAGTAATTGGGGCAGTCGTTTCGCTACAATCACCACTTTCTACCATAACGATATATTCACCAGCAATAAGTTCTGTAAAATATCCTGGACTATTTTGTGTAGCAGGAATGGTATTTCCTAAACCATCTTGAAGTGTGTAAATATAATTCCCTAATCCACCTTGGGCAGTTGAAATAATTGATCCATTAGTGTCACCAGCACAATTAATTGACGGATTAGTTGATTCTAAGTTAATGACTAAATCAGGCAGTGGATCAATTGTAATTTCATTTGAAACAATGGCAGCACAGCCGTTAGCATCTCTCACATAATAAACAAAAGTACCTTCTGATACTGTGATTGTTGTAGAGGTATTAAAAGAACCTAAAGTAGTTGCAAAGGTACTATCATCACTATAGTTATAAGTTCCTGTTCCACCAGTTGCATTCAACGTCAATGTAGATCGCGTTAAACAGGTTTGCGTCGTTGTGCGAACCAAGCTAGCTTCAATTGGAGTAGGTTCACCAATAACGATATCTAATGACGTCATCTCACAGTCAAACCCATCAGTTATTGTAACAGAATAGGTTCCTGCTCCTAAGTCGGTAAACGTGTTAGACGTTTGTGGACCTGAAGAACTTGGAGTTGGTAAAATGGTATTTAAGGTATACGTGTAATTACTTTCTTGTCCACCAGTAACCATCGATACGGTGATACTTGCATCTTGATCTCCGAAACATGATACCACACTTGTACTTGGTGTAAATGTCGCTGTGATCGGATCTGGCACTTCCAACTCAATAGTTTCCGAAGCAATACAACCTTCAGCATCTCTAACATTTACCGTATATGTTCCGGCTGATAAGTCAGTAAATATAGCGTTAGTTGAATATGCTGCTGTCGCATCTCCAGTCAATTCATATTCATATCCTTCCCAACCACCATCTGCAATTGCTATAATTGTACCTTGATTATTAGTACACGTCACATCAGAGGTTTCTGAAAGTGTAAGCGCTAAGGCCTCTGCTGGAGACGCAATAATCACATTAGACGTATTTGAACAAAAGGGAACTGCTGTTTCTGTAATCACAACAGAAAAAGTTCCAGCTTGCATTCCAGTTACGGTTTCAGGGTTTGTAGCGGTATTTGCATTAACAACACCAGTTACTGAAGCTCCTAAACTATCGAAAACTTCATAAGTATAGGCACCTGAATAATTCGTAATATTAATATCAAAAGCTCCTGTGTTATCCGCGAAACAAGTTATTCCAGAAGGAGTTAAGGTAAAGGTTGGGAGTGTCGCTTCAGGTACAGAAACAGTTACAGCAGCTGTACAAGATGTCACAGTATCTGTAATCGTAATTGTATAAATTCCTGATGGCACACCCGAAAATACATTACTAGTTATGCCTACAGATGCTGGATTTGGTGCAATTATATAAGTGTAAGAACCAGAACCGCCAGAACCTGTTATTGTGATTTCACCATCGTCATTATTACAAGATGGTAGCGCTGTGACTTCTGGAGTCAATTCAATAGACTCTAATATATCAACAGAAATTAAATTACCGCAACCATTGGCATCTTGTATTTCAATCGTATGTGTTCCTGAAAATAGATTCGCTATGGTAAATGGTGGTGCTTGTGTTTGAAATGCTCCTCCATCTACGCTAAAACTATAAGGTGCGGCACTAGGCGTATCTAAAATCACATCAATTTCATAACTACCATTCGAAACAGTACATGGATTATTAACTGTTGCAGAAATCACTGGCTCATCATCTAAATCTACTAGTGTTACAGGGCTCGACACTACACAACCATTCGCATCTAAAACATGAACGTAATAACTATTAGCATCCACATTGAATGTACTTGTTGAAGCCCAACCCGCATCTGTTGAGAGTGGAGTAGTAGGAGTCGTTGTAATTTGATATTGGTAAGGAGCAGTTCCGTTTGTCCCTATAGTGCTTATAGCTCCAGAATTCGGATTACAATTCGCATTCTGAACAGAAACGGACAGATCTAAAGGAAAAGCAGATTCAGTAATTTCAAAAATTATAGACGCTGAATTACAAGCATTAAATGAACCTGATCCGTTTTCTGTAAAAACGATATAATATTGACCAGGCGATAAAGTTCCTGGAGTTGGTGTCGTTACCGTTTCTGGCGTACCAAAAGTTACATTTAGATTGGTTGGTCCATCTATAAGTACATTGGAAAAAGCAGTATATATTGAATAATCTACAGAACTTGTCGTACTATCAAAATTATCAATCGTAAACGTTACACTTCCATCAGCTTCTCCTAAACAGGTAACGTTATTTGGTGCAACAGTAGATGTTAATGTTGACACTAGGTCTATTGGTGCATCTGCGGATTTCACAAAATAACAGTCTGTTACGAGATCGTGAACTACAAACGTATATACAACACCAGGAACTAGGTCGGTGAATGTTCTTGTGTCGCCACCAACGACATCTGGCGTTAAATAATTTAATGTATATGGTATCGTGTTAAATTCTAAAAATCCGAATTCATAACTACCACTACCTACAGTAGATACCGCAGTCACTTCTGCCGTTCCACCAGAAGTACAATCTGGAACCGCAATACTTATATCGATCAATAAATCTGATGGAGGTGAAGCGATAAGAATTTGTTGTGACAGACTACAGCCATTAGCATCAACTACATTTACAGTATATGCACCAAAGTCAATGATATTAAATGTATAATCTTCATTTGAAGTTGCAGTATAAGGATTTCCAGGAATGACATCTCCAAAATTATTTGTTATAAAATAGGTGAATGGAGCAGTTCCTCCAGAAATATTTTCTACCGTAATAGAACCTAAAGAAGAGCCACCTGGATTATTACAGGTAATATCTACTTTAGTTAAGTCGAACGCAATGGCATCTGGTTCTAATAATATAACCGCATTCGTTGCAGTACAAGAATTAGCATCAGTTAAAGTCACTATGTATGTTCCTGCAGGTAAACTCGTGGTTTGTGTACCATAATCAGTACTTGTATTGACATTACTTACATTGATGACAAAAGGAGGTGTTCCAAAGCTGGTATCAATTGTAATATCAATAGCTCCATTCGCATCTCCATTACATAAAATTGGTTGAGTTTGAGCCACAACGGTTAATGCTGGTGGAGGTAATGGTGCAATAGTAATCACTGTAGATTCAGCAGTACAACCATTAGCATCTGTAATTTGAAATTGATATGTCCCATCTGTTCCAGCTGAATATGTGAATGGTGAACCTGTCGATCCTAAAGGTATGTAAGCACTTCCATCTGTTGAAACTGCATACGTATAAGGCGCAGTACCGGTAATCGTGCCTGTAAAAAGCGCATCTGGTGCTACTGTACAATCTAAACCTTTGGTTAGGACCACATTTAGGGTTGGTGTTGTAATTGAATCGATGGTATAAGACTCACTATAAATACAGTCATTTTCATCTCTAACTTGAATGGTGTATGTATCTGGAGCTAATCCTAAAAACACATTAGAAGTTTGGTATGGCGTTGCAGCTGAAGCTGGTGCTATAATTTGATATTCTAATATACTTGTTCCTCCTGTGGTTCCCGTTATTGTCAAATCAGAGGTGAGTGCAGGACAAACTACAGGTGAACTCTCTATTTCTACATCTGTTATTGGATTTAGAGGGTCAAGGGTAATTTCATTGGAAATAGATGTACAGTCATTAGCATCTCTAATGGCAATGGTATAAGTACCTTGTGTTAAACCTGTAAATACATTACTAGGTTGAAACGTAACACCGTCAATACTGTATTGGTACGGAGCATCTCCTCCTGTAACTCCAGTCACTGTTATGGTTCCGTCACTCACACAACCAAAAGGTGTTGTGAGTTCTGCTGTTCCAGAAATAGCTGTGTTTTGAGTTATTGTAACGGTTTGTAGGCTAGTTGTGCATACTGAAGGACCAGAGGTGTATTGTAAAACTACATCATAATCTCCTGCGGTAAGGTTTGTAAATACAGATGAATTTACAAAAGCCGTTCCGCCATCAATACTATATTGTATGCTGTTTCCGTTCGGGTTGGTAACATTAATAGTTAGTGTTCCTGAATTTCCTGAATCTGCACATGTAATATCTGTGGTTGTAATATTAAATTCTGGAGCGCCAATGTCATCAATTGTTATCGATGTTGTTGCGCTACAGTTATTGGCATCCACTACTGTAATATCATAAATACCAGAGGTGGTGACCACAATTTGCGGCACGGTCTGAAAATCAGTAGTACTATTTACAAAGTAAAAATAGGGAGGTGTTCCACCTACAGGATATACAGTAATCTCGCCATCAGTACAGGTCAATGGAACAGTTATGGCTGCAGTAACCGTTAGTAATGGTGGTTCTATTATAATGATATTTTCAGAATATAAACAGCCGTTTTCAGTTTGTACAGTTGCAGTATAGGTTCCTGGGTTTAAATTTTCAAAAGTGTATGTGTTTTCTAGTATTGGACCTACAGTATTTACTAAAGTTCCACTTTCTTCTAACGTAAACGTATATTGAGGGTCAACATCATTTGCTGCTAAATAAATGGATCCTTTTTCACCAAAGCAAAGAGGTTGTGATATTGTTGTTGAAACCATAAAGTCACGATCTCTAATTTGAACATCAGGAATGGTAAAGACACATGGGTTGGTAGTAACACCAATTTGTCGGATATAGATGGTGTAAGTTCCGGCAATATTTACTGTAAAGACATTACTTGCTTGAAATGTTGTTCCATCTAAGCTGTATTCATAACCAGAAGGCACATCATTTACAATTATGCTCCCTAAGGTGTTACAAATAATATCTGAGGAAATTACTGTTGGGACTAATAAATTTTGATACACATTGAAATAAAACTGATTAAAACAGCCACCAGGATAGTTGATGGTTAATCTGTATTGCCCGGAGGTGTCAGCTAAAAAGTTGGGACCATTGCTTACTTCATTCCAAGTACATGCTGCATCTTCATTTGCACAATCCGGATCTGTAACCGCACCACAACTAGACTCATCAAGTCGTTCCCATATTATGGAAGTAGAGTCTGATATGCTGGTTTGAATGGATCTTGAATCATCTGCACCACATAAAAATATATTTGGCAATAACTTTCCATCGTTAGGACAGGTAACGACTTCATCAGCATAAGGAATTACAGGATTGGCAATATCTCCACCAAAAAGTTGTACGTCGTATTCTTCGATAATGGATTGACATGGAGCAATAGCAGTATTATAAGAATAATAAGTTCCTGTGGCTGTTACTGTAATGGTTTGGGTGTTTCCAATAACTGGTGTTCCTGTTGGACTCGTTGACCAAGCGTAAGTATCATAACCGTTAGCAGCAGTCAACTCAAGACTATCACCACAAAGAATTTCGCTTTGCTTAAAGGTACAATCAAGCTCTGCCAAAAAATTTGTTGCTTGTGGTGACAATAAACAACCCGTATTACTGCTTAAACTTGGGTCGTCTGTAATAAGGAATGATGGATTAGTTTCACTTCTATAACTCGCATAAGCCTGATTATTAATAATATTAGAACAAGCGTCTGCTAGCTGATTACAATCATCCACTACTTGCGATTCAATACGAATTTCATAAACAGGATCAAACTCTTCAACTAGAGCATCATCAATATCTAAAATTAACTCTCTTGTCACTGGATTATAACTGGCTACGGTTACACCTGGAGGCAACACTAAATCATCAGGATGGTTGTAAATTATATTTACAGGAAGAATATCTCTAATTTGAAAATTAATAGCATCATCATTTCCTGTATTTTGAAAACCAATGACATAATTTAACGAAGAGCCAAGACCAACTTCCTGTCCGCCAATATTATTTCCAGCATCATCTTCAACAATTTTAGTGAGTACAATATTAGGTTCAATAATTTCGACAGAGAATGAGGTTACAAATGCGCCATAACCATCCCCATTTGTAGTTAGTTTTAGATCACCTGATGTTTCGTCGTTTGGTATTACAATATTCCCTGGATTTGGAATCCGAACATTGTTAATGTCCATTCCTAAGGTATTTAAACTTGTTGGGTTCCGATTTATATTGTTAACACCATTTATGGTAATCTTAGAATTAAAAAAGTTATTAGTTGCATTTTCAGCATCAGAAATTACAGTAAAGGTAGGATTTGTATTTGCTTTGAATTGAAAAGAATCACCAGTTATACCTATATCTCCTTCCAAAGCAGCAACACCAATATTAGCATTAACAGGATATGGAGCTGGTAGGGTTTGAAAACCAGACACTGGGATATCGAGCTCGGTATTATTCTGTACACCAGCATAACCATCAAAAACAGTAATATATTTACTCGGTAAAATTGGGCTTTCATAAATGACCACCAAGGTCCAACCGGCCGAACAGCCACCTCGTCTTCGACCTCTTGTAGCTCTTAGATTAGCGACGGTATAATTACCATCCGCCTCTGTTAGATCTTGAAGTAAACCTGTAACATTTTTATAGCATATAATAGGTGAATCTTTAAAGGAATTTTCTACTCCTGGGCCGTAATATTCATATCCATCAAAAATAATATCATCCTCTTCACCGACGGGGTCTGCATTATCATCAGCAACTAAATCTATAAAGTCGCCTGTTGGTAATTTAAATTTTATTTCGTTCCAATCTTCTAATCTTTGAGAACCTTCAAACTGCACAGCAGAATTTGTGGCAATTTCAGTAGGATAAACAGAAGCCCAATATAGACCAGCGTATAGAATTCTTTTACACGAATTATCCGTGATTAATTGTGCGCTACTTGAGCTAAAAATATTGGGGTCTCCACCACTTTCTACATTAATATAAACTCCTTCGTTATTATTGTTTATACCTGTTCCGTTATAGGGCTGTGGAAGCCCTGCGCCAGTAACAATACTGTTACCGATAAGGACAATATCTCCTTTAACCTTAATACTTCCACCATCGAGTCTTGGGGAAAATGGTACTGGTAATTGTGCATAACATTCCGTACCAAGGAATATCATTAAAATAACAATTGCTATTCTAGAAAAAGTAGGTTTTTTCATGATATTTATTATTTGTTCTTAACTTTTTTCTCAGGGCAGTGAAAAAAGTGAAGAAAAGCTTAACTATTAATTTTCAATTTTCACTATCGACATTTTTACATTATATGGTCTATCACCTTTAGACTTCATCGCCTCATTAGCGTTTTCTATACTATCAGATTTATCATAGTAAATGTAATATTTACTAGTATTCAGGTCATAGAAGAAATCCACATCGGTTCTTCCAGAGGCGATTACTTTGGTTACAAAATCATTTCTTTTTTCAGTATTACTATGCACAGCAATTACAACATAATAGCCACTTTCAACATTTTTGATATTCTTTAAAATTTTAATATTGTTGCCTTGTTCTTCACCAAAATCAAAATCTTCAGCTTTTAGAGGCACTTTACTTAATGCTGTCGTTTTCTTTATGTTTATCAACGTAGCTCTATCTTGAGAATATTTATCCTCTTCATTATCAAATGCTGCACGCTTAATGCGTCGTCTTTTCTCAAATTCGGTAGACACTCTAATCGTTTCTAACTTCGAATCCAATTGTTCTCTTGCTTGTACAGCTTTTAATTGCTCCTCAGATAAACGCTTGATTTTATCTTTATAAAAAAGATTCACTTCATCTAGCTCCGTATTCTCAATCCTTGTTCTTTGTTCATATAGTGTTTTTAATTCTTCAATTTTTTCACTCCGTGTTTTAATTATATCATCTAAATCAGACTTAATAGCATTTAGCGTATTATTTTCTGCAGTAATACTCTTAAAAGGTCTTGGAGCTACAGCTATTCCTTGATCACTCAGGTCATTCTCTTCTTTTAGATCTTTAAGGTCTTTACCTTTAATTCCAACTATGTTATCGAACTTTGCTAATAATTCAATTTGAGTGGCCTTAGAATCTTCAGTTAACTTCGCTAATTCCTGCATGGATTTACCAAGCTCGTCTTTAGGATTTGCAATTAAATCGTCCTTTGCTTTTTCGTCTGCCAATAATTTAGCTTTCACATCAGCTTCTTCTTTAGCTTTTTGTTCTGCTAATAATTTGGCCTGCGCTTTAGCATTTGCTGTAGCATTTTCTTCCACTAGCAATTGAGCTTGTGCATCGGCTTCTTCTTTTGCTTTTTGCTCTTCTAATAACTTAGCTTGCGCTTCAGCTTCAGTTTTAGACTTTTCATTAGCTATTAACTTAGCTAGTATAGCTGCTTCAGCTATAGCATTTTGTTCAATTAATAAATTAGATTTGGCCCGATCTTCTTCTTTAGCTTTTTGCTCGGCTAATATTTTAGCTTGAGTATCTGCTGCATCTTTAGCCTTTTGTTCTGCTAATAATTTAGATTGTGCATCTGCTGCTTCCTTAGCTTTTTGCTCTGCTAATAGCTTGGATTGTGCATCTGCTGCTTCCTTAGCTTTTTGCTCTTCTAATAGCTTGGATTGTGCATCTGCTGCTTCCTTAGCCTTTTGTTCTGCTAATAATTTGGATTGTGTGTCTGCTGCTTCCTTAGCCTTTTGCTCTGCTAATAACTTGGATTGTGCGTCTGATGCTTCCTTAGCCTTTTGTTCTGCTAATAATTTGGATTGTGCGTCTGATGCTTCCTTAGCCTTTTGCTCTACCAGTTGCTGAGCTCTTTCATCAGCTAATAATTGAGCACGTGCTGCCGCTCTTTCAGTTGCCATTTTGTCAGCTTCAATTTTTGCTAAATCATCTGCTTCTTTCTTAGCTTTTTTCTCTACTAATAATAAAGCTTTAGCTTCTGCTGCTGCACTGGCTTTTTCTTCAGCATCTAATTTGGCTTGGACTTTTGCTTCGTTCTTAGCTATTTTCTCAGCTTCTAAGTCTAGTTTTGTTTGCGCTTTTCTTTCTGCAGCTCTGGTTCTAATACCTTCAAGTTCTTCGTCTGACAGCTCAGCTACAGCATTTCGTTTTTTAGTGAATAATCCACTAACTTTAACATCACCATTATATTTATACGCTTTTTTAGCTATAAATCTATAGGCTAATGTAATTTCGTGAGAAGTACCAAATTCTACTAATTCGCCGATAGACTTTTCAATATTATATTCTAATGCAATTTCCTTTGTAATATTTAGCCCTAAACCGCCAGAAACTCCATAAACATTATTATAACCTACTTGTAACCAGAGTCCTTTAGGAACATTAAGCATAGCAAGTCCAGAAATAATGGTTTCGTCCGATCTAAATTCAGATCTCAGCATGGCCGTAAATCGGGTGTCTTTAAAAAAACCACGACTATTAAAATAGCCTGTATGCATGACATGTGCTTGTATACCTTGCTTAGGATTATCTTCAACTAGCAATGAAGATTCGAAATTATATAAAACGAGATTGTTTACTGATAGACCAAAATCTAAAAACTCTATACCATAGTTGATACCAGGATTAATCGTAAGTAAAAAATTTGAAGTTACATTTTGTAAAGCGGGGTCATCAAAATTAGTAATAACGTTAGATGTATTAATACCACTTTTATAAGCTCCAACATTAAGACCAAATGTTAAGTTTTTATCTGTATTTAATTTTACATTATAGGCAAAGTTTAGTAAACCCCCGAATGTAGTTAATACACCATAATTCTGCTGAAATAAAGCTGCACCTGCACCAATATTTTCCGCAAAACGACCAGAATAAGTAGCTAAAAAGGTTTCTGGCGCATTTTCGAATTGCACCCATTCTCTTTTATTAGTTATACTAAAAAATTTATTTTGTTCTCTAACAAAGCTAAATGTTGGATTAATTGCATAGCGATTAAACACTAAGGAATTTCTTATAGGTAAATCCAAGGCAACCACCCCATCATCTTCTTGAGGAAAGACCATCTGTGAAAAACAGAATACTATTAATATGGTCAAAAGATGTTTCTTCATTCTATTTTACTA
>RCNB010001752.1_pt1 | contig 13563 bp, 6 predicted proteins | sample 2041321 | NCBI WGS metagenome assembly RCNB01 (sample SAMN09708232, study PRJNA481090) | Marine sediment metagenome, whole genome shotgun sequencing project. | reverse complement strand
TACAATGGCCGGAACCGGTACCCGCGTTATCTCCTAGGTATAAGGACAAAGCAACCATGGATATAAAATTTCTTGGAGTCGAGCAGGGGTTGAGCTCCAACTGGATGGAATCTATGATACAAGATAGCAGCGGCTATTTTTGGTTTGGCACTTACGGCGGTGGCCTTACCAGGTATGACGGAGTGAGCTTTTTGAATTTTACGGAAGCACATGGATTAACCAATAATATCGTTTATGAAATCTATGAAGATAGTAAAGGCCGAATCTGGCTAGGCACGGATGGGGGTTTGATGTACTTTGATGGAAAAGACTTTGTTCAGTTTAATGAGGCAGATGGATTTGCCAATAACAGGGTTATGGGTATCATGGAAGATCGAAAGGGAAACCTTTGGTTTGGTAGTTACGGATATGGCTTATGCAAATATGATGGAGAATCCTTTACTTACTATTTTGAGAATGAAGGCTGTCAATCCGTTTATGATACTAGTATTTTAGAAGACCGAAACGGGGATATATGGTTCAGTACTTGGCTTAATGGCGTCTTTAAATTTGACGGATCGGCATTCACTCAGGTTTTTTCTATGGATACATCAGGTGCACTTCATGAAGATGGGCGTGGCAACATATGGATAGGCGCTCTCGATAAGTTATATATGTACGACGGCAAGCAACTAAATGAATGTTCATACGAGGACGCTTCAATTATTATGGGATTCTGTGAAGACGCTCAAGGAAACATATGGATTGGAAGCCGACTTAACGGCCTAACTAAATTTGATGGTCGAAATTTTACTAACATAACTGAAGAACAAGGACTAAGTGGTAAAGTGGTTTCCACCATTCTGGAAGATGATTCCGGGAAAATCTGGATGGCTACCTACGGCGGGATCAATATTTATGATCCCAATTCTTTTAAACATCCTAAAATGTTTGACAATACCCTTGTGAGATCAATATATCAAGACAGTAAGGGCAATGTTTGGTTTGGCACAGATGGAAATGGAGTCATTAAATATGATGGGCAAAACTATTCCCAGTTTACGGAGGATCAGGGGTTCTTCAAGAGTACTTCTGCCATATGGGGTATAGAAGAAGATTATATGGGGAATATCTGGTTCGGTGCCCTTTCAGGTGGATTAATTAAGTATGATGGGCAGGTAGAATCAAAAGCTCTAGGAAAAAATAAACAGGCCACTTTCACTCATTATTTCGCTAATAATGAAGCAAATATTGAATATAATAATGTCATCAGTTTGATTGAAGATAAACACCAGCAATTATGGATTGGATATGACGGGGCCGGTCTTCTTCGGTTTGATGGGAAAACGTTTGTTCAATTTACGATCCATGAGGGTTTAATTGGTGATAAACTAAATCCTAATATAACAGAAGATCAACGAGGGAATCTTTGGGTAAGTAGTGCGACTGGAGGAATTACTAAAGTTGATCTAGGCCTTAAGGCAAGTGAACCATTGAAGTTTACGCATTTTTCAGAAAAGGAAGGGCTTACAGGTAATATGCTTGGCAGGGTTTTGACAGATCAACAGGGAACAGTTTTTATACCTAATAATTACGGGAGTATTTTTTCTTATAAGAAGAAAACTGGCACCTCAGATTCAAAAGTGTTTACCCGTATCAACTTGGATGGGGTACGTAGTAATAAATCTATACATTCCATGGTCCGTGACCCAAAAGGGGGTATTTGGCTAAGTGGTCAAATGGGGCTCGATCGACTGACCCTAAATTCCATAGATTCTTTAGAATTGAACTTTTCCAACTCATCTTACAGTTTACAGGATGGATTAAAAGGACTCAGCTTCTTTTCCTCCGTTATCTTAGACAACAACAACCATATCTGGTGGAGTACAAATAAGGGGATTACGCAATTGGACATCAATCAATATCAAGAATACGACCAACAAATTCCAGAGGTACATCTAAATCAGATAAAATTAAATGGGAGTCATATCGATTACAGGAATATAATTGATTCCTTGGCAAAGGATGTGAAGTTTGATAGTGTGGGCCAATTCAGCAATGTGCCCACTAATCTCCAATTGCAATATAATATTAACAACATTAGCTTTCATTTTTCAGCTTTAGATTGGTCAGCACCACATGATCTCCGCTATAGTTATTTACTAGAAGGGTTTAATGAGGATTGGAGCATACCTGATAAAGCTGCCCAAGCTAATTATCCGAAACTTCCGCACGGCTTATATTCACTAAAGGTGCGGGCAGTCGGGAAAAATATGCAATGGAGCGATACACTTTCTTACACCTTTACCATACTTCCCCAATGGTGGTTAACCTGGTGGGCAAAGAGTTTTTATATCTTGTTGTTTTTATTAGTTATGATTGCTATTGTTCTTTTGCGAACTCGAAATCTTAAAATTCGTAGTGAAGAATTAGAAGAGAGGGTGAATGAACGCACCATGGAGCTCAAAGAGAGCCAATCGCAACTTGTTCAGGCAGCAAAAATGGCATCACTTGGTCAACTCACTGCGGGTATTGCTCATGAGATCAATAATCCTGTGAGTTTTACTCAAACCAGTTCATTCGCATTGGATCAAGACATGAATGATATCACGAATCTTATTGAGAAATACAGGAGTTATATTCAAGAAGGTAAACAGGATAAATCAAAGATAGAAGAATTTGAAAAAAGTATTGACTATCAGACGCTGCTTAGTGCTATAAATCAGGAAATAGCTGATATCAAAGAGGGAACAAAAAGGACATCTGAAATTGTAAAAAACCTTCGGGAATTTTCGCATGAAGATAGCGGAGAAATGAAACTTGCTAATATTCATGATGGAATGGAGACCACCTTAAATATATTAAAAGGTCGCTTTACCGCGCAAATAAGTTTAACAAAGGACTATGATCAATCCATTGGCGAAATCAAATGCAATATTGGTCAACTTAACCAGGTTTTCATGAATATACTAAGCAATGGCCTCGATGCTATTGAAGAAAAAGGGGAGATTATAATTACAACAAAAAACCAAGGAAACAGTTTGCTGATCTCAATTAAAAATGATGGCCCGGGAATTTCGGAAGCGCTAATAGATAAGATATTCGATCCTTTTTTCACCACTAAAAAAATTGGAGAAGGTGTCGGATTAGGCTTGTCTCTCAGTCATGGAATAATTAAAAATCACGGAGGGACAATTTCAGTAGAGAGCATCCTAGGAAAAGAAACTCGGTTTGAAATAAGTTTACCTATTAGGTAAAAAGATAGAAAAAATAATTATTACTAATTGATATGAAGTACACTATCTTTTATTTGGATGATGAACTGGAGAACCTAAGGGCCTTTAATTCGGCTTTTAGACGAGAATACACTATTTTTATAACAGATTCTCCTTCGGAAGGATTGGACTACCTTCATAAGAATAAAGTAGACCTAATTATTACTGACCAAAAAATGCCTGAAATGACAGGAGTTGACTTTTTGAAACAAATACATGAGGTAATGCCTCAAAAGCCTCCCTGCCGGGTGATATTTTCCGGTTACAGTAAGACAGCGGAAATTGATAAAGCAAGGGAAGAAAAATTGGTGACGGAATTTATTTCAAAACCCTGTGACCCTGAAGAATTAAAAATAAAAATAGCTACTATAATAACCAACTGTTCTAATTGATTATATGGATACAGAAAAATACAATATATTATATGTGGATGATGAGCCTAGCAACTTAAATTCTCTCAAAAATCTTTTCAGGAAGAAATTCAACATCATCACCACAACCTCAGGGAAGGAAGGCTTAGAAATTTTAGAATCACAGCGTATCGACCTAATTATTACGGATCAGAGAATGCCAGGAATGACAGGAATTGAGTTTCTAAAAAAAGTTAAGAAACGATGGCCTAGTCTGAATTGTATACTTCTTTCGGCATTTGCTGAGCTTGAAGTAATGAAAGAAGCAATTAATGAAGTTGGGATTTATTGGTATCTGAACAAACCATTTGATCCTGAACAAATGGAGCAAACGATAATAAAGGGTGTTGAAGCCAATAAGAATGCTTTGTTATTAAAAGAAAGCGACGAAAAATTTAGGAGCGTATTTAATTCAATGATTGACGTTTTCACTCGGTCGGATATGAATGGAGTATGTTTGATCGTTTCACCATCCATTTACAAGATGTTAGGCTATAAACATCATGAAGTGCTGGGTAGAGATCTGGCAGATTTTTACCTTGACCCAAATCAAAGAGTTGAAATTATCAATGAACTCCGAAATACTCATGACTCTAAAAACTTTGAAATAGATCTTGTTAAAAAAGATGGGACAATCATAAAAGTGTCTTCCAATGCTAAAATGTACTATGATATTTTTGGTGAACCCATTGGCATTGATGGAAATCTCAGGGATATTACAGCTCTAAAAAAGACTGAAAATGAATTGAGAAAAAGTGAGTTGAGTTTTCGTTCGGTATTCCAATCCTCACCCATTGCGAAGCTAATCGTTAACAACGAAGGAAGGATCATTCAGGGCAATCATGAAGCTGAAAAAATTTTTGGTTATAGTGCTAATGAATTGATGGGAAAGCCCATTGAAATGCTCATGCCCAAACAACTTCGTTCTATTCATAAAGAACATCAGAAGCAATTTTATAAAAGACCTGAACTAAGAATGATGGGCAAAGGATTAGACTTATTTGCGTTGCATAAGGATGGTAGAGAATTTCCCGTGGAGATAGCGCTTAAACCTATGGAGCTGGAAGGCAAGAAGGTAGTGCTCACTGTTATTAATGACATTTCAGAACGTAAACAGGCAGAGGAAAAACTAAGAGTCAGCAACCTACGCGAAAAAGAATTAGCGGATATTGTGCGCGACGCCCCGATTGCGATCGCATTTGGATACCCGGATGGAAGACTAGATAATTGTAACGCTGCTTTTTGCAAACTAACGGGATATACGATCTCAGAACTAAAACACATTAATTGGAATGACGTGCTTACACCTGACAAATGGAAAACCGCTGAAGGGGAAATGCTCAGCCAACTGAACGTTTCAGGGAAGACCATCACGTATGAGAAAGAATACATTCATAAGAATGGCGATATTGTACCGATTGAATTATTAGTGACTGGAGAATTTGATTCTGAAGGAAATATTCTCTACTATATTGCTTTTATTACAGATATTTCAGAACGCAAACAAGCACAAGAAATACTACAGGAAAGCGAAAATCGTTTTCGGGGCACTTTTGAGCAAGCTGCAGTGGGTATCGCTCATGTTTCTACAGATGGAAGATTCCTGAGAATTAATGAGAAATTCTGCGAGATTGTAGGTTATAATCAGGATGAAATGTTGAGTATTAACTTTCAGAAAATAACCCATCCCGAAGATCTGGATAACGATATTGGACATGTTCAGGACTTACTGAACGGAGAGGCCGATTCATATTTCATAGAGAAGCGTTATATCCGAAAAGATGGAATCGTTGTCTGGGTAAATTTAACTGTAAACCTCTTACTCCGAGAAACTTCAGAACCAGACTACTTTATATCTGTGGTAGAGGATATCACTGACAAGAAAAACGTTGAACGTAAAATAACCGAACACCAAGAGCGAATAAAAAAAATAGCGAATAAGCTCGTTATAAATGAAGAAGTGATACGAAGGCAAATTGCCGTCGATCTGCATGATAACGTCGGGCAATTGTTATCCTCCAGCAGGATGCAATTGGCTAGGGTTCTTGATATGGAAGAAAATGCAGAAATTTTAATTAGGCTTAAAAATATTTCCCAAGCTTTGCGGACGGCCATACAAGCTACACGCGAGTCTATTTTTAATCTTAGTCCACCTCAGCTTAATGAGATTGGTTTATACGCGGCCGTGCATGATTGGATGCAAGAGCATATCGATAAAAAACATGATATCGGCACCAGTATTACAACTGAAGGTGACATATTTGACCTTGATGATAATACGGGGTTTTTATTGTTCAGAAGTGTCCGGGAGTTGATCACAAACGTTTTAAAACATGCCCGAGCCCATCATATAAAAGTACATTTTGAACAAAGAGAAAATACGCTGTTAATCTCAGTCGAGGATGACGGTGCCGGATTTGATTACAGTCCAGAACTACTTAGATTAAAAAGGGAGAGTTATGGATTGTTCAGTATTCAGCAGAGGCTCCTTGATTTAGGGGGTTCTTTAACAATTAATTCCGTTCTAACTAAAGGCACAATAGTTACATTGTCGTTGCCCCTAAAAGAAGATATTTAATGAAGAATACAGTTTTTATTGTTGATGATCACCCATTTACGCGCGCCGGAGTGCGTAGCATATTGGAGACCGATAGCACCATTGAGATATTAGGCGAAGCTGTAGATGGTTTAGATGCTGTTGTACAGGTGATTGAAAAAAAACCCGCCATGGTGGTAATGGACATTAACATGCCTCAACTATCTGGCATAGAAGCCACCAAGAAGATTCTTAGTAAACTTCCTGATATCAAAATTATTGCCCTTTCTATCCATAAAGGTGAAATTTTCGTAAAGAAGATGTTGGATGCTGGAGCATCGGCGTACCTACTTAAGGATGAAGCTCCCGAAGAATTGTTGCAGGCCATCCATAAAGTCAATAAAGGGGATATTTATTTAAGTTCGGGAGTTACCCGAGCAGCGCTCAATAATGCTAAGGAAAGTGAAGAATTAAGCAAAATAACGGTGCTACAATCAAAGCTTCAGCGGCCGGCCATCTCGTTCGACTATGTGGTAAGACCCAAGATCATTTATGAACTTGAAAGTAACATACTAAAGCCATTAACAATCGTTTCAGCAGGAGCCGGTTACGGAAAGAGCGTTGCAGTGAGCCAGTGGCTTGAGCAAACGGAGTTCCTATATTCCTGGATCTCGTTAGATGAAGAACATAATGATTTCCGTATGTTCCTACATTACCTAATTGCGGCTGTTGAAAAAATATTCCCCGGCATACTCAAAAAAACTAGGGAATTAGTCCAAGTTTCACTGCTCCCCCCTGAAAATGAAATAGCTAACACACTTATTAATGAACTGTGCGATATCGATGAGAACTACATTATAGTTCTGGATGATTATCACCTTATAACACAAAAGAAGATTCATAATCTGTTAGATGCATGGCTACGTTTCCCACCTCAGAGCATACACCTTTGTATTATCACTAGACGCGATCCGCCTTTGAGCATCAGATCTTTAAGATTAAGTGGAAGAATGACTGATATACGGATGGATAAGCTCATCTTCAACTTTGATGAGATTTCTGAACTTTTCAAACAAGTGAAGGATATTGATCTTAATGATAAATTAGCTAAACGTTTATTTAATAAGACCGAAGGATGGATCATCGGGCTGAGGTTACTTGCTATGCTCACAAATAACCCGAAAGAGCTGGACCAGTTATTGAAATCTACTAAGGGAGGACTTTATACAATTTCTGAATATTTATTGACGGAGGTGTTATTAGCTCAACCAGAGCATATTCAAGATCAATTAATTGCTACCTCTATTCTGGAAAGGTTTAGTTCAGATTTGTTTAAAGAGATCATTGAGCCTTCTAAAAAATCAAAAGGTTCAAGTGGCGAAAAACCGATGCAATGGCTTATCAAAAAAAATCTATTTGTCATCCACTTGGATAATGAACAAAAGTGGTTCCGTTACCAACATATGTTTCAGGATTTTCTACTAAATGAATTAAAGAAAAGGAGAAATTCCGAATATATAAGGAAATTACATGCTAAAGCCAGTCTGTGGTTTGAAAGGAATGGTTTTATAGAAGATGCTATTGATCATGCAATGAAGGCTGCAAATACAAATCGGGTAGTGGAAATCATTGGTAAAAACTGGGAAGTTGTTAGTGATTCGGATAGTCTTTTAACAGTTGACAGATGGTTGAGTTACCTACCAGAAAACGTGATACAATCGTCAGTCAATTTATTGTTTGCGCGCTTTTACAGTGCATTTAAAGGTCACAAGCTTACACAGCTCCCTTCAATATTAGAATTGATTCTGGAATCAAAAGCGCCACTTAGCGACGCCGAAATGGGATATCTGGCCTTTATCAATTCATTTCTCAATTATTATTCAGGAGCGGGTGAAAAAAGTTTAGCAGAGGCAGAAAAAGCACTACAACTTATTCCAAAAAAATACAGCAGTTTTATAGGTGACGCCAGAACCTTTTGGTTTCTATCTATGTTAATGATTGGAAGAGAGGAGGAAGCACTTGCAGCACATAAAATAAGTATTGATAAATTTATAAAACTGGATGAGCCTGTACAATTAGGGAGAACACGCACCAATATTGGCTTTTATGCTTTACTCAATGCTGATCTTCCCCTATTAAAATCGGCAACTGAAGAGATGAGTAAGACACCAGACTTAAGCAATTTTATGCTGGGTTTTTATAGGCTTAATCTTCAATATATATGTTGGTTTAGCGATGACATGGAAGGTGTTGTAAGGATGAGTGAGGGTGTCATCAATGTTAAGTATGAGTTTACAAGTAGATTGGTGATTGATTGTTACATGATGAAAGCATTAGCACTACAAGAACTAAACAAACCTGATCTTGCCGCAAATGCGATAAATGATGCCATCCAATTTGCAGACTATACAAAAGATCCTGCTAATCTAATAGCTGCATTATCGGGAAGCGCGCGACTTCAACTTAAACAAGGGGAGATGGAAATTGCAATAGATTGGCTTGACAAAGCTGAGCTAAGTGAAATATCCCCTAGCATGCTCTGGTGCGTTGAGGTGCCTGAAATAACTAGGTGCCGGGTACTTATAGCCAGAGGACAACAAAAGGATTTGGAAGAGGCCTTGGATTTATTAATAGCATACAGGAAGTTTTCAGAATCAATTTACTCTAAAATTCAGACGGTTGAACTTATGATTCTACAGGGGCTGACATATAAAAAATTGGGACAAGAAAATGAAGCGTATCAGACCCTTAAATCAGGAATTGAATTAGCGGCAGGCGGAGAATGGATTCGCCCATTTGTAGAACAGCATGTTGAAATTTCTGATTTACTATTAGGTTTAAAAGACGATGGTTTGCACCCCAATTTTATAGACACGATTTTTGAATCTAATCAGACAATCAAAAAAGCTGAAAATATAACTTCTAAATCCAAAGTATCTGCCACCAGACCAAAACAGAAAGACAATCTCTTCACCTTAACACGAAAAGAATTGGAAGTACTGAAATTGATTGCAGAAGGCTTGCGTAATCAGGAAATTGCAGATAAGCTTTTCAATTCTGAAGAAACAATAAAGAAACACATCTACCATATGTTTCAGAAGTTAGCAGTGAAGAACAGACTTAGCCTGGTTTCAAAAGCAAAAGAAGAGGGGATTATAGAATAATAAAGGGGTATGTGATAATTTATCATATAAAAGTATATTGCAAAATGAATATAAACTTGAGGGTAATGAGCAACTTTCACTTTTTTGATTTTCTTCCCTTATGGGTTATTTTCTTTTGTGTAATCCTATTAATTCTCTTAGCGACCTGGGGTGGTGTTCTATTTGTTAGGTCAAGTAAGGCATACAGTAAGAAAAGTAATGAACTCGAACATTTGAACGCAGTAGTTGGGGCAGTACTTGGATTAGTCGCATTAATTCTTGCCTTTACCTTCAACATTACATTAACACGTTTTGATGCCAGGAAACAATATCTTCTTCAGGAAGTAAATGCCATTGAAACCACTTGGCTAAGAGCCGGATTGATCAGTGAGCCTCGAAGTTCTGAAGTAAAAGATTTATTGTTGAAATTTGTCAAGCTTAGGGTTGTAGCGGGAAAAGATCCAGGGAAAATTTCGGAAGTCATTGACCAATCCAATGACTTAGAAAAAAAAATATGGTTCCATGCTCTTGAGCTATCAAAAGAGGAACCCCGTAACGATGTTTTCAATGCTTTATTTATTGAAGCAGTAAATGAAATGTTTGACGATCAAACTAAAAGACTAACAGTAACCCTATCCTATAGAATTCCCACATTGATTTGGGTTTCATTCTTTTTACTGATCTTGATTTCAATGTTTTCGGTAGGTTATGTTTTTGCTAGAAAGAAAGAAATAAATTGGCACATAATGCTTGTATTATCTCTCGCTTTGGCCATAGTTATTGTAACCATCATTGATCTTGATAGCACATCAGGGCTAATTCAAATCAACTATGAACCCATTTTTGATTTGTATCAAAAACTAATGAATGAATAGACTTCTAATTTTTCTGAATATATTTTATTTTAGTCCTTTAGTGTGAAGCAATCTTATTCAACATTCCGATAATATTCTTATTTAGTGATTAGTAGATTACACATAAACAACAACCTACGAATCAAACTTGACGATTCACGCCTCACGATTCACGATTCACTGTGATCATTGCGAACCCATTTGGGTGAAGCAATCTTTCTCAACATCTCGGTAATAGTCTTAATTAGTTGTTGGTTGTTAGTCGTTAGTTGTTAGTCGTTAGTTGTTAGTTGTTAGTAGATTACACATAAACCACAACTTACGAATCAAACTGACGATTCACTTTGAACTTTTCACTTTTCACGATTCACGATTCACGATTCACGATTCACGCTGTAGTACTCCAAATCTAAATTGGTATAAGTTGCTGGATATTATAACACTATATGCTCGATAAAATATACCACTTTTATACCACTATTGAGGGTTTTATAATCCTGTATAACTATCTAATTTTGTTTACAGAATTACAGAATCAATTCTATACGTCGGAATTTTCTCTCCTAAGGGAGGAAAAAGCAGATGTTATTTTTTAAAAAGTAGATTCAAAGAACACTGAATGATAATAAGTCAACTTTAAATACTTATGAAATCAAAAATTAAACCTGAATTCAGCTTTGTAAAACCAGCAGTTTATAAAATAAAGGTTAATGAACATTTACATTATAACTTGTCTGAAAAATTAGGGGGAATGCAAATTAATTTGACACAAACTAAAGGGAACGGTTTAGTTACTATACTCGTTGGACAAATTAATGATCAGGCCGCTTTATCAGGTATATTGAACACACTCTATGAGTTACATTTTACCATCATATCTGTGAATATGTTATTAGATGAAATCTGATAAGTATACGTTTAAAAAAAGAAAAATAGAACATGCTACTATTCGGCACTAACTCAAAATATCCAAACTAAAGTAATTATTTTAATACTTATTTATAAATTTTCTAAATAATGAAAAAACAGACAAATTCAGTATCGCATTCATTTATTGAAATGAAAAAAGGGATCATGTTTCTTGTGCTTGCTGTACTTTTAATAGCCTGTAACACAAACAACGATGAACCTGATTCCAAAACTGAGGAAAGTCCAGCTGTTTCTGAAGTAGAGGCAATTGCAAAGGAAAAGCCAATTTTAGAGGAAAAGCATTATGCGCCGCCAATAGATTATCCCAATGACGTCTATTTTGGCGATACTCACATTCATTCGACGCTGTCAGTGGACGCTTCTCTCTGGGGGAGCACGAAGACCGCCGATGACATCTATCGTTACTCTCGTGGCGAAGAAGTGACCTCCGCCAAAGGTTGGAAAGTGAAACTGAGCCGATCGTTGGATTTTACGGTCATTGCAGATCATTCCGACGCCTATGGCTTCTTCAACTTAATTGCTGATGGCGCTGACTTCATTATTGCCGAACCCCAAGGGGCGCGCTGGCACCAGATGTACAAGGACGGAAAGAACGCGCAGCTTGCCGATGAGGTGATCAAGGCCCTTGGTATTGAAGACCTTCCATGGAACATCAACAAGAAACAATTCATTGAACCGGGCTGGAAGGCGACAGTCGCGTCAGCCGAGGCGGCCAACGACCCCGGAGATTTTACCGCCTTCATCGGTTATGAGTGGAGTGGGAATCCGGATGGCGATAACATGCATCGTGTCGTGATCTACAGAGACGACGCAGACAAGACCCTTCAGATTCTCCCTGAAACAACGATGTTCCGTCCTAAGAGTGAAGATGGTCCGAATCCAGAAACACTGTGGAAGACGATGCAAGCTTATGAGGATAAGACAGGTGGCCAGGTGCTGGCAATACCACACAACGCCAATTGGAGCAGCGGGCAGATGTTCCAGGAAACCAAGTTTCATTCAACTAACAAATTCGACAAGTCTTATGCCGAAAATCGCAATCGCTGGGAGCCGCTTTATGAAGCGACCCAGGTAAAGGGAGACAGCGAAACCCATCCTTTCCTATCCCCCGATGATGAGTTTGCTGACTTCGATACTTGGGACGTCAGTAACCTGTCCTTCAACCGAAGGGTGACCACGGACATGCTCGCGGGTTCCTATGCGCGCTCAGCTTTGAAAAATGGTTTGAAATACCAACAGAAATTTGGTGTCAATCCCTTCCAGTTCGGCCTAATCGGCGCGGGTGATTCTCACAACGGATTTCCCGGAGCAGAGGAGAATAATTTTATGGGCAAGAGCGCCCCTTCAGAACCAAGTGCTAAACGCTGGGAGGAGCCATTCCGAAGAACTGATTTTGGCACACAACCAGGTTGGTCAGAAGCCGCATCTGGTCTTACCTGTGTCTGGGCCCGCGAGAATACCCGCGAGTCGCTTTGGGACGCCATGAAACGCAAAGAGGTCTATGCTACCACAGGTACTAGAATGAAAGTACGCATGTTTGGCGGCTGGGATTTCAAGCCCGGGGACGATAGACGTTCTGACTATGTAGCTCTGGGTTACGACACAGGTGTGCCTATGGGTGGCGAATTGTATGGTGACCCAAAAGCGGCCGCTGTTCGTAGGGCGTTTGAAAGAGGAAAAACGGCGAAAGCCAAAGAACTATACTTTCTGGGTTACGGTAATAGCGTACCCGGTGACCTTAACGAAAAAGGTCAAACGTACACGGGTATAGCGGCTGAGCTCGCCAGACACAATAAGAGTCCAAAGTTCATGGTCGTTGCCTTGATGGATCCAATGGGAGGAGCACTAGATCGTGCTCAGATGGTGAAAGGCTGGCGCGACAGCAATGGCGAAGAGCACGAAAAAGTCTATGATATTGCCTGGTCAGATAACCGTATCCAAAATGCAAATACAGGGAAGCTACCTCCGGTTGGCAATACTGTAGATATTTCTGAAGCCACCTGGACCAATACCATTGGCGATACACAATTGTCAACCGTTTGGGAGGACCCGGACTTTGACAACGACGAGCAGGCCTTTTATTATGTGCGTGTGTTGGAGATCCCTACACCACGTTGGACCTGTTACGATGCCGTGCGTTTTAATGTAAAAATGAGCCCAGAGGTACCGATGACCACACAGGAGCGTGCTTATACATCGCCGATCTGGTTTATACCTGCAAAATAGTTTGAATAAAAACAAAATCTAAATTAATAACCATGAAAAAACTTATTCTATTATTTGCTGTAGCTATGTTAACTAACATGGCCATGGCTCAGGATACTGAAGTAAAAAGGTATCTGACACCCCCAGATTATGCACAGGACGTCTATTTTGGAGATTCACACATTCATACCGAAATATCGGTAGACGCAGGGCTGTGGGGTAACAAACTGT
>RCNB010001750.1_pt1 | contig 13566 bp, 9 predicted proteins | sample 2041321 | NCBI WGS metagenome assembly RCNB01 (sample SAMN09708232, study PRJNA481090) | Marine sediment metagenome, whole genome shotgun sequencing project. | reverse complement strand
TTACGGAGCCCCCATTTTTTATTTGAAAAGCTTTAAGCTCATTTAAAAGCTTATCAGCTTCAAAATAGTTATTAGTTTGAATTGCTTTTTTAAGTGCAGCTTCATATGCATTAAAAAAATTGGAAGCGATATGGCCTTCATGGCTATCATTGCCATGTGTGTGTTTAGAGAGCCAAGTGTTGTTAACATCATTTGCAACAGGAACAACTTTTAACAAACTACCCGAGAAAACCATGCTTAATATATTTAATCGCTCGTCAATTTTCAACAACTCTTTTTCATAGACACCTCTATCTTTTGGATTTAAGTCATGAACTCGGCGCACCTCATTTCTTAATTTATAATCGCCTCTTTCATCAAAAAAATCTTTATATGATGCATAATTTGAAGTAACATTAAGTTGCTTTAAAATATCTTCATGCTTTCCTAATTTTATAAGCTTAACGTCATTCCATACATGGCTATTTACTAACATGCTCAACATAATCTGATCTGCACTTAATCCATCAAAACTTTCTTTTCGGGATATTTTTCGCATCAATTCTCTAGAGAGTGTATGCACAGGTTTCATGCGTCCTTTAAAATCCTGAACTATTAGCTCTCCAAAGCTATTTGCATGCTCTTTACTCACTGCGTGCGTTATGTGTACATCATTGACCTGAGATTGGGCAAATACACCCGGGGATGAAAATGATAAGAGCAATAACCCTATAAAAGTGGAGCTTTTTAATCGTGATTTTTTAATGTTTTGAAGAACTTTATAAAATCTGGTGTTTTTACTAAAAAAAGTGAGCAGTAAGCCAATTGTTAACAACGCATAACCAATATAAGAAATTAGTGTACCCCAATAATCATGGTTTACACTTAAATAAGTCCCTTTTTCATCTTTATCAAAAGAGGATTGAAAAAAGCGATAACCTTCATAATTTAAAATGTTATTCATAAAAATTTTAAAATCCCTTTTTACATCTTTTCCAGCATCCAACAAAACAACTTCACTAGCATATGACGAAGCACTATTAGTTCCAGGATATTTATCCATAATAAACTTTTTCAATTGAATAGAAAAGGGCAAGTAAACGTCTTTAGAACCATAGGATACTGCAATATTTACATTATCAAATTGAAGTCCTTCAGGTCGTCCTGGATTTCCTCTGCTACCATAAACAATCGTTTCTTTTATTTTCCCATTAACAGAAACATCCATTTTGAGGGCTGTAACACTTTCGCTCTTTACTTTAGGATTTTCTGATTCAATTGTTACACTACTTTTTTCATTAAATTCAGAACACACAAAATTGTTTACTCCATCAGAATATAAAGAACGTAGCTTTAACTCGCTGTATCTATTTGATGGGTAAATAGTGTCTTTTTGCTGAGTTGCCATAACCATTTGAACAAGGGGTTTATTGGTTTTAAACAACAAAGAATCATTTGAATAGGCAACATTTATAGCATCAGCTATTGGGGCGTCTTTAAAATTATAAACAATATTTCTAATGCGTTTTGTTTGACCTTTACTTATAAAGTATGATTCTCTGCCATTCAATCCTGCAACTACAATTTTTAATGTCGGTATGCCATCAATACTGTTACTCAAAACCTGTTCTGGATTTGGAATAAACTCTTTAACCTTAAAATCAATTAAATCTCCATCTACCAAATATGATTCATGCCAATTATTATTTCCAAGTGAGGCAAAAAGTACAGGTTCATCAAAATCATATGTTTGGTCGCCTTTGCTTACATTAAATTTTAAATATGAATTGGAAGATAAAAAACTATTTGAAGCATCATTTTCTCGAATATGCATCATCCCTTCAAATCCAAAATAGCGCGTCACACCTGCCCCCAATAAAATAATTATAATTGCAGAGTGAAAAAGTAATAGTGACCATTTTTTTTGTTGTATCATCCTAAACTTGAAGATATTTACAACAATGGTTATACTGAATAAAATCAGTAAAAGTTCGAACCACCAAGCCTTGAAGATGATTTTTTGAGCTGCACTTGTACCAAAATCATTTTCAATAAAAGTTGCAACAGCAATAGCTGACGCAAACAATAATATGTATAGTCCAGCCGCCCTTGTATTAAAAATAAGTAAGATGTATTTACTTATAGATTTAAGAAACTTCATCATAAAATTGGGGTTTAATGAATTCTAAATTTAAGATAATTATCTTAATTACGTTTAAATTGATTAACCTAGATGATTATGTCAAGGTTAAATAAAAAATATTTCTACTTATAATTAGTTGTTTCAGCATCATATATAAAAATACTTAATGCCAAAAAACAAAAAAGCATTCCATCTTCTGTACAGAAAAAAGGAAAGCTCTCCATCAGTTTAACTACTTAAACCATTGATAAGTCCTTTGCGGATATCAAATAACACAACTAACTTTTGTTGCTAAAAAACCTTCAATCTTTCCTAGGTTGGAGGTTTTTTGTTTCTCGAATTATATGATTGTTTTTTCTTTTGACTTAAAGAAATAAAATATTTTGTTTTATTAATACATCTTTTATACTTTCAACAATAGGTTAGAACCAAATAAAGAAAATGCCTGAATTTCCTTAATAATTAATTACATTTAAATACTATTAAAAATCCTTATTGTGTTAGAATTTTCTTTAATCACAGGCCTTTTAACCTCTATTTTACATGTTATAACAGGGCCAGATCATTTGGCTGCAGTACTTCCCTTTGCAATTGAATCTAAAAGAAAAGCGTGGAAAATTGGACTTTTTTGGGGAATTGGTCATTTAGCAGGTATGATTGCAATAGGCGTTCTGTTTATTTTATTTAAAGCCTTAATTCCTGTTGAAAAAATTTCTGAATATAGCGAACAACTTGTCGGATTGGTACTTATTGGAATTGGTCTTTGGTCTTTAATTAAAATTTTTAGAAAGAATGGTTCTCATGAACACCTTCACATCCATAGTGAAAATAATCCTGTAATACATTCACATGAGCATGTTCATAAACATGAAAAATCCCATCACCATATACATAAAAACCCTGAAAAGCAAAGTTATTTTGCCTCGTTATCTATTGGTGTTTTACATGGTCTTGCTGGAATAGCTCATTTTTTAATTTTCCTTCCAGTTTTAGGATTTGAATCTCAACTAGACTCTACTTTATATATATTGGGTTTTGCAATAGGAACCGTCTTATCAATGACAATATTCGCTTTTATAATTGGCAAATTATCTTCGTTTTCAAAAACTAATCATAACGATGCATTCTTTAACGGCATCCGTTTGGCTGCAGGATTAATTGCTTTAATAATAGGTTTTTATTGGTTTTTTGCTAATTAACAAATCCTAGGAAGTTGTTCTCCAATTAAAGGACTTACAATACGTTTTCCTCCAATTGCGCTATGCATTACAACTTTTTTTGGATGTTTATCTGTTATCTCACCCATGCACATAGCATTTTTTCCTTTTCCGTCTGCACGCATAACCTCAACAACATCTTGAGCAATATTTTTGTCTACTATTGCGATAAAAACTCCTTCGTTAGCGACATATATTGGGTCAAGCCCTAAAATCTCACAAGCAGCTGCAACTTGTTTTTCAAGTGGAAACTGATTTTCAAAAATGGAAACCCCTTTATTTATGTCTAATGCAATTTCGGTTAAAACACTGGCAATTCCTCCTCTGGTTGCATCACGATATAAGTGGATGTCTTGTCCAAATTTATCTAGTAATTTATTCGCAATAAAATTGAGATTTGTTGTATCACTTTCTATTGTGCTTTCAAATTCCAATCCTTCACGTTGTGACATAATTGCCATGCCGTGTTGTGCAATGTCTCCATTAACAATTATTTTGTCGCCCACTTTAATATTTTCTGCTGAAATATTTGCCTTTGGATGAACCTCGCCAAAACCTGTAGTATTAATAAAAATTTTATCACCTTTTCCTCGTTCCACAACTTTAGTATCGCCTGTTATTATTTGAACTCCACATCGATCTGCTGTTGTTTTTATTGAGTTTACAATTTCAATAAATTCTTTAATACTTAGTCCTTCTTCAATTATAAAAGCAAGTGATAAATACTTAGGAATAGCACCACACATAGCTACATCGTTTACAGTACCATTAACTGCCAGTTCCCCTATATTTCCGCCTTTAAAAAATATAGGAGATATTACAAAACTATCTGTAGATATTGCTATTTGCCCTTCTATGTCAACTATTGAACCGTCATGCTTTTTATCTAAATATGGATTAGAGAAGGATTTAAAAATAATCTTATCTAATAACTCTCTTGTCATTAATCCTCCACTACCATGTCCTAAATTTATTGTTGAATAATTAATCATAGGTTATATAATTTCGCTCGTTGAAAAATGATAATATGCTGCACATGCTCCTTCTGAAGACACCATTGGAGCGCCTAGAGGGTTAGAAGGGTCACAAGTTTTTCCAAAAGCTGGACATTCAAAAGGTTTTTTAATCCCCCTTAAAATTTCACCAGCAATACAAATTGAACTTTCGGGTGCTTTAATATCCTCGATCTGAAATTTCATCTCAGCATCATAAGCTTTAAACGCTTCGGTAATTTGATAACCACTATTGGGAATTTCCCCTATTCCTCGCCATTCTCTATTACCCACTTCAAAAACTTGTTGAATTACTTCTTTTGCAGCTATATTTCCTTCTCGTTTTACGACCCTAACGTATTGATTTTCTAACTCTTTTCTACCTTCTTCTAGTTGGCAAACTGCCATGTATATACCTTGGACTAAATCCAAGGGTTCAAATCCAGTTATAATTATAGGTATGTTATAATTTTCAACTAACGGAAAATACTCTTCGTAGCCCATTATAGCACAAACATGGCCGGCCCCAAGAAATGCATCTATGTTGCAAAACTCATCATCTAAAATCGCCTCCATTGCAGGTGGGACTAAAACATGTGAAACTAATATTGAGTAATTGGTTATATTTTCCTTTTGTGCATGAAGGACCGACAACGCATTGGCTGGTGCTGTTGTTTCAAACCCTACTGCAAAAAAAACGACTTCTTTATCCGGGTTTTGTTTAGCTATGTTAACGGCTTCTAAAGGTGAATATAAAATCCTTAAATCACCTCCATTTGCCTTGGCTTCTAGCAAACTTTTTTTGCTTCCAGGAACTCTAATCATATCCCCAAAAGAACAAACTATAATGCCCCTCTCTAAAAGCTCAATTGCTTTGTCTATTAAGTTTAATGGCGTTACGCAAACTGGGCATCCAGGGCCGTGAATCATCTGGACTTTTTCTGGTAACAATTCTAATATTCCATTTCTGACTAAACTGTGTGTTTGACCACCACAAATCTCCATTATTTTCCATGTTTTAGTCACTTTTTTTGCAATCAAATCTAAATAATGCTTTGTAGCTTCTAAATTTCTATATTCGGATAAATACTTCATTAATTGATACAGTTTAAATAATACATTATTTGTCCAAATGAAACATTTTCATCATTAGGAGCTAAGTTACAGTTAAAATATAATTTATATCGATCTAAACTTAGGTCTTTTAACATGTCCATTAAGGTTGTATTTTGAAAAACACCTCCGCTACAACAAATGGTTGTAATGTTAGTTTTATTCGCTACTTCAAAAATTACGGAGGCCAATGTAAACAAGAAATTAGCTATGATTTTTTCAATTGGAACGCCTTGTAAATAATCTTGCTTAATTGCTTCTAGGATTTGTTGTGCTGAAATATTATCTTCAAATTTATCACAATAATTTTTACATTCATCGAGATTGTATTTTATAACTCTATTCTCTAATAATATGGCCGCTTCGCCTTCATATGAATTATAATCGCAAATATTTAATAAGGACGCCACGGCATCAAATACTCTTCCAACAGAAGACGTTTTTAGAGGATTTTTCCCTTTTATTTTGTTATATATTGAAAGTTCTTCATTGCTAAATTTTTGGTTTAAAATTTCATTGTCATCAAGTAAAGATAACAGTGATAGCCTAGGCTCTTTAGACATTTTATCTCCTGACAACCAATTATAATATTCAAAATGTGCTATGCGATCCATTTGTCCATTTGAATAATTAAAAAATTCTCCGCCCCAAATATTCCCATCATCTCCATATCCCGTCCCATCCCAAACAACTCCCAGAATTTTTTGATTGGTACTAAATAAATCATGCTCTCCTAAAACAGCTGCAAAATGCGATTTATGATGTTGTATTTCAATAAGTTTTGTCTTCCAAAGTTTAGATAATTCTGCCCCAAATTGAGAACTAAAATATTTTGGATGTTTATCTACAAGAATTACCTCTGGAATTTGTTCAAATATGCCTGTAAATGTTTTCGTTTCATTTGTAAAACGGCCATAGGTATCATAATTTTCTAAATTACCTAGATATTGACTAACATATAAATGTTCATTAGGTAGAAATGCGATACTACTTTTTAAATCGGCTCCAAGTGCTAATAGCTTTTCTTTAGCAGAAATTTTCGACAATAAGTAGTTTGGAGCATAGCCTCGAGATCGTCTAAACAAGCATGAAATGTTATGCTTAAAACTAAATTTTAGCACACTGTCGTCTTGAGGATGTGTTATTTTTAAATTGTGTTGTAAAAAATAATCAGCTAAATTTTTGAGCTTAGTTAAAGCTTCGTTCTCTTCACTAATTATTGGTGATCCATGAATATTTCCACTTGTTGCCACAATAGGAAAATGTAATTGGTTTGCCAAGAGTTGCAGGATTCCTGTATAAGGCAACATAACCCCGAGCTGACTTAGTCCTGGAGCAATTGATTCAAGAACTATTTTCCCTTTGTAATTATTTAGCGATACTATTGTTATCGGCCTTTCAGAAGACGTTAAAGCATTAACTTGAGAGTCGGACAAAAGAATTTCACTTTTAAGTTTTTCTAGTGAAGGATATAATATTCCAAAAGGTTTTTTAGGTCTGTTTTTAAGTTTTCTCAATCTACTAATAACCTCTTTGTCTTCGGCATTGCAACATAATAAATAACCACTTGTGTTTTTTATGGCGATAATCTTTCCTTCTAATAATAAATTTGCGGTTTTTTTAAATAATGAACCGTAATCCACAACTATTTCTTCACCTACATTATTTAACAGTTTCAATTTAACTCCACATTTACAGCAAGTGTTGGTTTGAGAATGAAAACGTCTGTCCAAAGGGTTTGTATATTCTTCTAAACAACTTTCACACATATTAAATTCATTAATACTTGTATGCGCCCTCTCGAACGGAAAAGTTTGCGTTATCGCCCAACGAGGGCCACAATTAACACAGGTTGTAAATGGATAATTGTGCCTTTTATCTTTAGAATCTTGAATATCTTCTTTACAATCTTTACAAATAGCAAAATCTGGAGTCAAGGGTAAATTTAATTGCCCTCCTTTTTTGGATTTTATTATGCTAAATACTTTAAAATCTACATGATTTATTTCTTTAGAATTATGGTTATTTATTTTAGAAACTGGAGGAGGTAGTTCAATCAATTTTTTATAAAATAGGTTGATGTTTGCACTTTCTCCTGTAACAAAAATGATAACACCTTCTTCGTTATTTGAAACTGTCCCTTTTAATAAAAACTTAGTTGCTAACGTATATACATAGGGTCTAAAACCTACACCTTGTACTTGCCCTGAAATAGCTATTTTGAAGGTTTTCAACATACTTTAAGAACTAAATTTTTATTTGTTTTTTATATGTAGCCTTTCACATAATTCAAAAATGTTTTCTTGAAGTTTTGGTAAAACCTCTTTCACTTTACTACTTAATTCAATATGCATAGGGTTTATAGTCTCTATTGAAACGGTAAATAAATGAATGTCTGGAACGTGATCCATTAAATAAACAGCTTCAATCATGTCCTTTAGCCCTACATCATGGACACTTAAGGCTGAAGGGAAATCTGCAGCAAATTTTGGTCTTAAAAGTGATATTGCTCCTTCTGGTTTACCATCCATAGTAGCATCGATAAATATGATAGTTTTATAAGCTTCAAAATAACTAAGCAATAAAAATCCTCCTGTTCCTCCATCTAAAATATCGATATAGCTAGGTAATTCTCTTTTTGATAATTCTTGAATTGTATGCACTCCAAGACCTTCATCACCCATTAAATAATTGCCTACACCAAGAACGAGGATAGAATTGCTTTTATCTTTTTCAAAATAGAATGCATCACTACTAATTGCTACTGGAGTTCTTTCTTTCATAATTATACGTAAATCAAAAACAAATTCATTCAAGAAGTGAAAACACTAAATTAAATGAATTTGCCTTTTCTATAAAATTAATTGTTCTTTAAATATTTTCTAAAGATTCTTCCTCTTCAGATTCTTTAAGTCTCTCTTTCCTCACAAACTTGTAGCCTGCAAACATTGAAGATACTTCTCCTCTTCCATCTAGCCAATCATGATATAGTACCAAATACACATGAATCATACTGAAGAAAATAAATCCCCACATTGTTAAATGATGTATTTGTCTTGTTACAATATCGCCGCCTAAAAATGCTGGCACCCAACTAAATAGTTTTGGCAACCACCAACCAGCCATATCGGAATATAGCCCAAAACCAGTAAAAACCATTGTAAGCGCCAAGAAAAACATTGCTATGTACGATAGTTTTGCTACACTATTATGACCAATGCTAACATTGGTTAGATCCTCTTCCTTCTCATTCATTAGGAATATATCTATTTTTAAAACATGCCAGAAGTTATTCCAAAGTTTCTTATTAAAAGGCCAAAACGCTTTCCAATGAGAAAATTGATTTCCAGCAAAAGCCCAATACAAACGTAAAATCATAACAAAGAAAAATACGTACGCTGAGATAAAATGTATAGCTCTTATAATACCAAATGAATGTAAATTGGTTGCCTCTGCACTTGATAAAAGTGCTGGAGGATTAGCTATTAAAAACCCTGTTAAAACAAGGACAATAAGAGCTAGTACATTAAGCCAATGGAAAACCCTTACAGGAAGTTCCCAAACCATTACCCTTTTAAAATTTTTAGTTTTCATAATTCAAGTATTTAAATATCACAACTAGAAATATTTTGAACTTGAGATATATGATTCCCGTGTTCGTCATACAAATGTACCGCACAAGCTATACAAGGATCAAACGAATGGATGGTTCTAATAATTTCTAAAGGTAATTCTGGGTCTGCAACTGGAGTTCCAATTAAGGTCGATTCGTATGCAGATCGCTGTCCTTTCGGATCTCTTGGTGAAGCATTCCATGTACTTGGAACTACCAATTGATAATTTTCGGTTTTCTTATCTTTTATTTTAATCCAATGTGCTAGTGCACCTCTTGGAGCTTCCATAAATCCAACACCTTTAGCTTCTTTTGGCCAAGTAGAAGGTTCCCAGTTTTCTGTATTTGCCATACGCTCGTCACCATTCTTTATGTTATTAATAAGCATGTCATAAAACTCTTGAGTCCAATTAGCCACCAATTGTGTTTCAATACCACGTGCTGCAGTACGACCTAAAGTAGAGAATAATGCATCAACAGGCACATCAAGATGTGTTAACGCTCTATTTACCGCTTCTTGAATTTCTTTATTTCCTCTACCATAACCTACTAATAATCTCGCTAGTGGCCCAACTTCCATTGGCATTCCTTTCCAACGAGGTGTTTTTATAAAACTATACTTCTCTTCTACATTTAAATGCGTATATGGTGGCTTAGGTCCAGAGTATTTTATATTCGTTTCACCTTCCCAAGGATGACGCCCTTTATCTTGACCTTCTGAATAGTTTTCGTACCACGAATTGTTCACAAATTCTTCAATTTGATCTCCTCTATGATCTACATCATGAACTTTAGATAAATCTCTATTTAAAATTACGCCTTGAGGGAATTTAAAATTAGACATATCTGAATAGCCATTAGTTGGAAAGTCTCCATAAGACATATAATTTCCAAAACCTTTGCCTATTGCTCCCCAATCTTTATAAAATGATGCTATTGCCAATAAATCTGGAATATAAACTTGATCTACAAAATCTTTTCCTTCTTTAATTAATTTACCAACCAATGCTAGACGCTCAGCATTAATCCCCCCAGGATTTTCAGTGTTAATTGCACAAGCCATTCCACCAACCAAATAATTTGGGTGTGGGTTTTTACCACCAAATATGGTGTGTACTTTTACAATTTCTTTTTGCCATTCTAGAGCTTCTAAATAATGAGCTACTGCCAATAAATTAACTTCTGGTGGTAATTTCATTTGAGGATGTCCCCAATATCCATTTGCAAAAATTCCTAATTGACCACTTTCAACAAACTTTGTTATTCTCTTTTTTATGTCTGAAAAATATCCCGGTGAACTTTTTGGCCAATTGGAAATACTTTGAGCAATTTCAGAAGTTTTCTTAGGGTCTGCTTTTAAAGCATTTACTACATCTACCCAATCTAACGCATGTAAGTGATAGAAATGCACCACATGATCATGCATATACAATGTGCCTTCCATAATATTTCTTACCATTTCTGCATTTGGTGGTATTTGTATACCTATAGCATCTTCTACTGCTCTAACCGAGGCTAAGGCATGAACTGTTGTACATACACCACACGTACGCTGTACAAAAGCCCAAACATCTCTAGGGTCTCTCCCTTTAACAATTTCTTCAATACCCCTAACCATAGTACTTGAGCTATAGGCATCAACAATTTTACCATCTTTTATTTCTGCTTCTATTCTTAAATGACCTTCAATTCGTGTAATTGGGTCAACTACTATTCTTTCTGACATCGTGCTATAATTTAAGACTCAATATTTTCTTCGTTAATTTTCCCGCGTTTTATTCTTTTGGCTACTTCCTTACGCTTAGAAATAGCTGCGGTAGCTGCATGTACAGCAATACCACCTGCCAAAACACCTGCTGCAATTTTTCCAAAATCGTCAGCAACTCCTTCTTCATGAACTCCTGGAACATTTGTGGACCTTTCATAAAATGGTCCATTATCCCAGAATCCAGCTTCACTACATCCAATACATCCATGTCCAGATTGTATAGGGTAACTCACACCATTATTCCATTTTATTGTGCCGCAAGAATTATAAGTCGAAGGTCCTTTACAGCCTAATTTGTATAAACAGTATCCATCCTTGGCATTTTGATCGTCAAAAGTTTCAGCAAATAAACCTGCATCATAATATGGTCGTCTATAACAACTATCGTGAACACGTTTTGCATAAAATGCTTTAGGACGACCTTGTCTGTCTAATTCTGGAAGTCTACCAAAGGTTACAACATGTACAATTATTCCTGCCATTACCTCTCCAATTGGAGGACATCCAGGAACTCTAATAATAGGCTTGTTCTTTATTATTTTATGGATTGGAGTTGCGTTTGTTGGATTTGGTTTAGCTGATTGTACGCATCCGTTTGATGCACAACTTCCCCAAGCAATAATTGCTTTTGCCCCTTCGGCAGCTTCAATTAATAAATCTTTGGCTGAACGACCAGCGATACAGCAATAATTACCATCATCTCCGAGCGGAATAGATCCTTCTACACATAAAATATATTCCCCTTTATATTTCTCCATGGTTTCGCGCTTTGCAGCTTCGGCTTGGTGACCAGACGCTGCCATTAAAGTCAACGAGTAGTCAAGAGAAATTTTATCTAAAATAATGTCAGCAACAATTGGATGATCTGACCTAATAAAGGATTCGCTACAACATGTACATTCTTGGAAGTGTTCCCATATTACAGGAAGGCGATGTGTGGTCTCAAGAGCTTTTGAAACTTGCCCAATCATAGTAGATTCTAATCCCATGTAAGCAGCAATAAATGCTGAAAATTTCATGAAATCTCTACGACTGTAACCTTGATTTCTAATACTCTCATAATAAGTTTCTTTTACGTCTTTTTTTATACTCATGACTGTAATTAAATTAATAAAAGGAAATAGTTCGTAAATCTGGCTAGGGGTAGCTTTAAAAGTAAGTAAAGCACCTAAAAACAAATATGATTAATGTCATGTTTGTGGAACTCATAATTTTATACCTTTATTAGTTTCAATATTCAAAATAAAAATTCTGACAAATGCACGAGTTGTCCATTGCTTTAGGAATATTAAAAATTGCTGAAAATGAAGCGGCTAAAGCTAATGCGAAAAAGGTCGAAATTATAGAACTAGAAATTGGAACTTTAGCAGGAATTGAATTTGATTCTTTAGATTTTGTTTGGCCCGCAGCAGTTAAAGACACCATTCTTGAGCATGCAAAACGTGAGACAACTATAATCAAGGCCAAGGCTAAATGTGTAGATTGTGATACAATATTTGACGTTGAAAAATATTATGATTCTTGTCCAAAATGCTCTAGCAACTTCAAAAGCATCCTTCAAGGTAAAGAATTGAGAGTGAAATCTTTAGAAGTTTCATGAAAATATCAGCTTTTATTGCTTTTTATGTATTGTTTTGTTGAATTACTTTCAAATTATTTAGAGTTTTTTGTAGTCATTGAATATTTCATAATCCAACCTATTAATGACATAAGTCATAGGTTGTTTTTATTATCAAAACTACCTTGGACATAAACCATATTAACTCGAAATGATTACCCAAGAAAGTAATTTAAAAAAGACCTCTTTGATGAGTGTTTTGTGGGACATTCAAAAAAAAAGAAGGCACATCAGTCATGATGATATGACTAAAATTTCAAAGGAATTTAACATCTCAAGAATGGAGCTTGAAGGGGTCATTTCCTTCTACCATTTTTTTCATCGCAAAGATGCAGGAAAGTATACCATCTATTTAAACTGCTCTACTATTTCAAAACTTCATAATTATCAAGCTGTCAAAGAAGCTTTTGAAGATGAGTTAGGAATAAAAATTGGCAATGTTACCAAAGACAATCTGTTTGGCTTTTTTAAAACTTCATGCATCGGATTAAGCGATCAGGAGACATCTGCTTTAATAAATTTCCATGCGTTTACAAATCTTACTCCAAAAAAAGTTAAAACAATTGTTTCAAAGTTAAAACAAGGCCATACAGTAGAATCATTAAGCAATTATCCAAAAAACAACATTCAATATAAACCAAAGGAGAGTAAAGCAATATTCTTTAAACCCTATAAACAGGGAAAAACTCTCAAAATATTAAAAAACTTTAAACCAGAAGAAGTGATTCAGTTAGTAAAGGATTCTAAACTATCTGGAAGAGGTGGCGCATTTTTTCCTACTGGATTGAAATGGCAATTTTGCAGAGACAATCAGGCTGACCAAAAATACATCATTTGTAATGCTGATGAAGGCGAGCCAGGAACCTTCAAAGACCGTGTGTTAATGAATAAAAATCCCGGTTTGCTCCTTGAGGGAATGGCAATTGCTGGCTATGCGGTTGGAGCGACTGAAGGATTCATTTATTTAAGAGGTGAATATTATTATATAAAAGATAAACTGCAGGAAACTATTAACGAGTTTAACGATAAAGGTCTTTTAGGAAAAGATGTTTTAGGAATTAAAGGCTTCGATTTTAAAATTGATATACATATGGGTGCCGGTGCGTATATATGTGGAGAAGAA
>RCNB010001749.1_pt1 | contig 13570 bp, 10 predicted proteins | sample 2041321 | NCBI WGS metagenome assembly RCNB01 (sample SAMN09708232, study PRJNA481090) | Marine sediment metagenome, whole genome shotgun sequencing project. | reverse complement strand
GTTTATATTTATTATTCAGAAGGTGCTGGAAAGGCTAAAATGGGTAATAATTTCTTTGAGAAGAAACTAAAAGTAAAAGCCACCGCCCGGAATTTCCGAACGATGGCTAAACTTTTAGAATTGGCTAGTCCTTAACTAGTTTTATTGTCTTTGACTGATTAGTTTCAGTAGTGAGGGTAATAAAATAAATGCCGTCTCCAAGAGTCGAAACATTTGCCTCGCTTATCGAGTTCGCTGAATCGTTTAGTTCAATAACTGTTCTTCCGAGGATATCTCTTAAAACAACATTATTTATTTCGCTTTCAGATTCAATAAATAGTTTATCCTTCATTGGGTTTGGATACACAGTTGTATTGACAAGCTCGTTGTCTAGAGTTCCAAGAATACCTACATTAAAAGTATGTGTGGCAGTATCTCCCAAATAAGTAGCTTCCCAAGTCCATACGCCATCCATATCGGCAGTAAAATTCCAGATCCACCACGAGATTGGAAAATAGTCAACTAAACTGTAATCCCATTCTTGAAATACGGAACCGTCGGGCCTTGTAATCTTTAAATGAATACTTGAACCGGCCTCTTGATCTCTAAGGAAGAGCCCATAATGAACTAGATCTCCCATATCAAATTGATCACTTTCGTATGTAACTTCGGTAGTTGGGCAAGTTGGAAAAACAGGAACGTCACTGTGGGTTAGAACGGCATTAATTCCTGGAGTATAATATGGTTTTTGAACATTCCACCAGCTGTCAGCGTTAAAATTATTACAGGGTCCCATGCTTGGGTCTATAAGGTTATTTGCGCTATCATAAACTTCAAAATGAGAATGTGGAACGGTAGAGCTTCCCGAACTACCAATGACACCTAAAAACTCTCCTTGAGTCACAGAATCTCCGATTCCTTTTGATGTCAATCCGCCATTTTTCATATGGAGATACCATGTCACACTACCATCACTGTGCTGCAAAGAAATATAATTAGGAACTTGATTGTTAAATCCGCAGTTTCTATCGAAACCACCATCCTGTTTAGCAACGATTTGACCATCAGCTGCTGCAACATTTATGGCTTGATCGGAGTCCATTTGTTTCCACCAAAAAGGCCAGTTAATAATATCAAAACCTTTGTGGTTGTAACCGGATGTTGTATCATAGGATCTTGTCCCACATTCATAGTCAGAAATTTGATCTGGAAAACTTGGATCGTGATCCACATAATTGGTTAGTGCCCAAACAGAATGATAATCAAAACCTGCGGCTTGTGCTACAGGCCAATTAAATAATGGGTGTCCTCCAGAGCGATTAATTTCTTGATACGTTCCTGCAGCCTTTAATTGCTCAATGTTTTCGTCGGTCATTCTTTTGATTTCGGCACGTTGTGCTTCAGTCAAACAAGGCTCAGTATTTCTAGGGATAATTCCCTCCCCACCTTGAGGTGTATCTGCCATAGACTGAGCGAAAGCGTAGTTAAAGCAGAATATGGTTAAAACTGCAAAGATAAAAGTTAGTTTTGATTTCATAATGAGAGGTTTTAAATGATTAATAATAACTGAAGGAAACCATCAATAGATTTTGGTCAATAAGGCTCGTTTCATAGATACATCGAATTGAATTCAATATGTCATCAAGAAAAATTGATTTTTTTGAGTTTAAACAGACAATGTATGGCGGGGATGAGAGCTAATATACTGAAATTCAGCATAAAATTGACCTCTTAAGACTGAATAATTTTAATAAAGATGTTAGAAAATATAGTCTCAATTAATAATAAAAGTCAATAAAAGGACTCTCATATTTATTTTTTGAATTAAGAAAGAGTGATGCTAGCTACTTTTTTGAACGTTTTAGTGAATAGATTCTTAGAGGTGACTCCTCTTGAATAAAACTATATAGAATATTGAAATTTAATTGCTTAAGCTCTTTCGGATTTAAGCAATTCGCTTTCTTTTACTCTGCAGGCGTTTTCGCTATATTTGCTGCCGAAGTATTTATTTATGATGGAGACGCACTTTATTCCTAATAGTTATTCTAATAATCTTGAAAACGGTCAATATTCTTGGCAAGCACCTAGTAATATTGCGTTGGTAAAATATTGGGGAAAATACGGTGAACAATTACCAAAAAATGCCTCGGTTAGTTTTACTCTTAGCAATTGTAATACGAAAACGACTTTGTCTTTTGAGGCTAGAACTTTGGAAGGCTTTGATTTTGAAGTGTATCTCGACGGAAAAAGAGAAATAGGCTTTGAGCCAAAAATTCTAAAATTTTTCGAAAGAGTTGAGGTATATCTGCCTTTTCTGAAGGATTATAAGTTTAAAATAGAAACATCTAACAGTTTTCCACATAGTAGTGGGATTGCCTCCTCAGCGAGTGGAATGAGTGCCTTGGCTTTATGTTTAATGTCTATTGAAAGATCTTTAAGAGAGAGCGAAATGACCGATGAGTACTTCAGTCAAAAAGCCTCGTTTTTAGCTCGTCTAGGATCGGGCAGTGCCTGTAGAAGTATAGAGGGAGATCTAATCGTTTGGGGAGAACACTCAGCTATTGATAAAAGTTCCAACTTATTTGGCACAAAGTACCCTCTTGTTGTTCATGAGAATTTCAAAAATTATCAAGATACTATTCTGTTGGTGGATAAAGGAGAAAAGCAGGTGAGTAGTACAGTAGGGCATGACTTGATGCACAATCATCCTTTTGCGGAGGAGCGTTTCAGACAAGCCGAAGAGAACCTTTCGAAGTTAATACCCATTTTTGAAAGTGGTGATCTTTCAGCCTTTATTGAAATTGTAGAAAGTGAGGCACTTTCGCTTCACGCCATGATGCTAACGTCACTACCATATTTTGTTTTAATGAAGCCGAATACCTTGGAAATCATTAATAGAATTTGGGCTTTTCGGTTGAAATCAGGTAGTAAAATTTGTTTTACTCTGGACGCAGGTGCAAATGTTCACGTGCTCTTTCCTGAAGGCGAAAAGAAATTAGTTTCAGAATTCATAACACAAGAACTTGCTCAATTTTGTAAAAACGGGGAATTTATAGAAGACCAAGTTGGCTTTGGTGCAAAGAAAATTTAGGATTTAACTTTCTTCCATCTAAAATATACTAAGATTAGGAATATAAGACCGCCAATAATCCAGTACCACCAATTTGTTGCCGTTTCAATTTCTATAGGTGATATATCACCAATTAGCACGAGTCCGGCCCAATATTGAGGTGCTAGAGTTCTCCCTTCAGCACTATTTAAATAAATTAGTTTAGCTTTTTGCAATGCTTCATTTTTCGGTAAGCCTTCTGCAAGATATTTATAGAATACTTCAATGATTTCCGCACTAGACTTTTCGTCAATTTTCCATAAGCTTGTTAACATGCTTTCACTTCCTGCATAATTGAATGCATGCGCAAGAGAAATCATTCCTTCCCCGGGCTGAAATGTTGGTTTTCCAGTTTCACAAGCTGTTAATATTGCGAGATTAGATGAAAGATTTGTATTATATATTTCAAAAGTATAGAGAGAATTGTCTTCACTAGAAATAGTGTCGTTCACATTTTTGGCAAAAATTAAACGGGAGAGTTCGGGGGTAACATTGTTGGACTCGGCATGGGTACCTATGTGAATAATTTTGTGCTCACGAGCTTCATTTTTAAATATTTGCTCTGTCGATTTTGTATTCAAGAACGAATCACCTTTAAAATATTTCGAAGACTTTTTTGCCAAATCAACAGTAAACGGTTGCGAAAGCAAAGTTAAATAGGTCTTGTCTATGTCAATAGAATCTGTAACTGAAAATTTATAATCTTCCTTCATTTTATTATCAAATTCAGGAGCAAAGGAAATGAAGTTATTTTTGAATGTAGCTTTCGTCTTTCCGTCATTTAGTAACAGTAAACTATAATTATAAGATATTGAATGCTTGGCTAAAAGACTGTTCGCCGCGAGATCCTTAAATGATACAATTTTTATAGGAGTAAGGGTTTCAAAACTCAAATTGAACAACTCACCAACTGGAATGATCAGTACATTATTTGTCTTTATTTTATCTTGAATAGGATTCCAAAGCTGTAAATAGAGTTGGTTGAGCATGGCACCTGTTTCTTCAGCATTGAAAGGAGCCGAATCTAGTTTAGAGATTAGATTATCATCCTGGGTGAAAGCAGGAAGGGGGATGATCATTTTTTCCGAAGCGGTAACAATAAAAGCATACAATTTTTTCTCAATATATATATATCGAACGACGGTTGTGTTTTCAGGAATCCTCTGTTGAATATCATCAATCGAAGCCGAAATTGTTGCATAGCGCATTTTATAATACTTCGGATGTTTTGTTCGAAGGCTATCCAAAAAGAGATTGAAAGCTGTGGTTGAGTTTATATATTTTTCAATTGCCCCTTCAGCATTATTCTCTGGTGTCAATGCTGTGCCCATTTCTTTTTTAAGCGCTTTTTCCCTGTTTAATATGGCCTGCGGAACATTGCTGAAAGTTACTTCGCTTCGGGCGTTTAATTGAGCGCGTATTCTATTATAAATGCTCGATTCGTGTAAATTAATCGCATTGTTAAGGTATTTTGAATCCTCAGTTAATTCATAGAGATCGAATTGGATTTGTTTGGCAAAATCTGTAACTTCTTTATATTCAGAAAGTAAATTTGCAATCTCTTCCGGACTAAATGAGATGGTTTTTCTTTTTTCCAGGACATTTATTGCAATGTCCAGTTTTTCAATTATTCCTTCTAAAAATTGAGTATTCTTGTCGGACTTAAGTCGATATTCGGATTTAACAAGAATTAAAATAATGGATGGTCTTCTAAATTCGATTTGGATTGAATCTAAATCAGTTTTACTTTCTTTAATCCTTTCATCTAAGTAGGACATTCCACGTTCTGCCCATTCTTTTGCGAGTAAGTAATTATTTAAATTATAATGGACTTGTGCGATGTTTTTAATATTTTTTATAATTGGAAAATCTTTTTTACCACCGCTATTTGCCACATAGTTATATCCTTTTAAAGCCGTTTCTATTGCTTCTTGCGCATCTCCATTTTCAGAAAGAAAAAGTGCTTTGCTTCGAAGAAACCCCAAAAATTCTGGATCGTATTCATTTTTGAGTGAAATATCAAATAGCACCTCACTTTCCTCATACAGTTTTTTAGCCTCGGCGATATTACCTTTTGCTTTGTACGCTTCAGCTTGTGCATATAGCGCTGCAGCTTTCCAATAAGAATTATCGCCGGTTGAGGTTTCTAAACTCTTTATTGCTTTCTTCAGTGTGACAATTGCAGCATCATAGTTTTGTAAGCTTAATTGTGATTGCCCAATCTGCACTAATATGGTTGCTAATTGAGGATCGTTAGGCTCCAAAAATGATTTTCGTTGTTGATAGGCATATTCAATGATTTCATTTGCTCGAGAAATGTTTCCCATCTCATTGTTAAGCATAGCCAAATTAGTAATAGCATTTGCGTTATATCTATTTGCTCGCGCCCTTATATTTTCATCGTCAGTATTTTTTATTACAATGTTATAGTTGCGAATTACATTTTCCAGCGTTTGTAACGCTTCCGACATATTGCCTTGTAGATACTGAACCAGCATTACATTCGAGTTCGTTACTGTGGCGTCTAATAAGTTCTCTGTGGGATCGCCATCGGATGTTTCGATAGACTTTGCAGCCTTTTCATAGTAAACCTGGGCGCTGTCAAGTTTAGATCCGAGATAGAGCATAACTGCGGTTCCATTGTATACTTTTGAAAGATCTCTCTTTGAAGTCAATGGTGAAGATTCGTAGGCCTTAAGAGCTCGTCTAAACAATCTTTTTGCTTCATCGTTGATTCCCAATTGTAAAGCTGTGGCTCCAAGGTTATAATTCACTTTCCCCACTTCTTGCGGGCTTGCATCGACTAATTCATCAACGAGGATCAAAGCATCTTTAGTTACATCAAATGATTTTTGATTTTCTCCCAATTCATCGTAGAAATCGGCTAAATTGAGTAAGGCTTTATATTGGGTTCTTTTATTGGTTGTATTTTTATTTAATTCAGAAACAAATTTTTCTGCTTCGGCCAAACCCGTTTTTGAATTCGATTTAGCCTGAAAAATTTTACCCACATAGTAAGGATATTTAGTAAGCGAATCAATTTGGTTATGAAATCGGAAGAAACTTATCTGAGCTTTTAAGACAGAATCTGCCTTATCAATATTTTTTTCTAAAAGGTATTTATCAATAAGTTTGACGTCCTGGTTGGTGTTATTTTGACCAAATAATGTTTCAGAATTCAAAAATAAAATTGAGACTAAAGCGTATAATAATATGATTGAAAGTCTCTTCATACCTCAGTATTAATCTTTAATTTCTGAAAGAATATCTTTGCAAGGTTCGCTATTACATTTGTCTAGACTAATTTTGGCCATATCGATATTCTCTGCTTTTATGTATGCAAGTCCTAAATATAAATAGGTGTCGTCTTTAAGGAAATTGTTCTGATTTTCGGAAGCTACTTTCAGATATTTTATTGCATCTACTTCGTTTCCAATCGCGAGGTTCGCAACGCCTAAAAAGTAATTTAAAGTATCGTTTTGAGGTTTTTCAGCTAATAGACCTTCCCATTTCTCGATTGCAATTGTATATTCTTCACGCTTATAATTTACCATAGCGTCGTAGAAATAATAGTTGGTAGTTGTACTCATAGTCGTTGGTAATCCCGGATCTACTTTGAAATGCTTCGCAAATAGTTTTTCTGAAGAGCTGCCTTGATTCATAAAATAAAACAGACCAAAAGCCAATGCAATAGATGCCGCAATCGATAGTTGGAAGATTCTAGAACGTAAACTCTTTGTCGTATTTGACGAATTTTCTGAAGACAATTCTCTTACTGGAATCATTTCTGAATGATACTCATTCAATTTTTCTTTGAGCGCAGCCGATTCGATTCCCAAAACTGATCCCTTTACATCCTCAAACATTAGTTTGAATTTGGTGTCGGTTTCCAATTTCTTTTCAAAGGCTGCTCGCTCATCATGTATCATAGTATTGTTTAAATACCTTTCGATAGTTTCAAGCTGTTCTTGCGATATGTTAGTATTCGTTTCCACGTTTTATTAGTTTGGGGATAATGCGATATTTCGTAAGCTTTGAATGCAACGGTATTTTTTATTTCGAGCAGATGCTTCTTCAAGGTTTAAGACAGAAGCGATATCACGTAGCGATTTTTTATCAAAATAAAATCGTGTCAAAAGATCTTTGCATTCTGCGCCAAGCTTTCCGAAGGCATCCATTGTTGCATCTAGTTTTTGATCGTTTTCGTCATGTTCATTAAAACCGTCAATTTCTGAGGCGTCATCTGCTTTATGATAATTATCGATCATTCCAGTTGTTTTTTTATACCGAGCAGATCGCAGATAATCTGTCCATTTGTTTTTTGCCACCTGATAAATATAACCTTGCAATGCAGTTTCATTTGTAGGGACAAATTTCTCGGCCTTGATATTTTGATATACTGCCAAAAATGCTTCTTGATATGTGTCTTTAGCTTGGGGCATTGATCCGTTGTTTTGTACGATATAAATTTCTACTTTTTTATAATTGTCTTGATAAAGTTGCTTCAAAACCAATTGATCATTGCTCTTGATTGCATCGACAAGTTGTAACTGTTTTTCTATTTGTAGATTTCCCCTCATTGTAGTAGGAGGAAAGATACTAATAAATTTAATTCACTTGTAAAAAAGTTGGTTACAACTCGTCGAAAGAACCTTATTTATAGATACATCGCATAAAACCTAAAATGTCATCACCTTTTCGAGGTTTATTTTTTAATAATTTTTATTGTTTCTGAAAACCCTTCGGAAGTAGCTACGTTCACCTAGTATATTCCAGTAACTCCATCAATATTTAGATTGACTGTATCTGTATTCACAAACCTTTCCGAAGCAATTACTTGCCCAATAGCATTTGTGATTATTTGTTACCACCTTTGTTCTGGAAAAACGAATAGATTAGAAAAAGAAATATCCAACAGAGATTTGAAATACAGAGTTTTTAAATTTTCCAAAACCATCGTCAAAATTGTTGCCGTCTAGTAACCCTAAATTATAGCGAGCTCCAAAATTTATTCCATTGTCTAGTTTGTATCCTAAACCAAAGAGTAGACCTATGTCAAGAGACTTTACATCACTTTTTACATCTTCTTTTTCAACAGCTTGACTCCTTTCGCCTGTTGTATTTGGTCCAGGGTCATTGCCATCTTCATCTGAGTCATACTTAAATTTGGCAGAAAGTAGATAACCTATTTGCGGTCCAAACTCTAGACTCAATTCATCCATAACATAATATTTTCCCATAATAGGCATTTGTAGATAGTTTAAAATTAACGTGCCCTCATCGGGATATTTAGCGCCTTGACTGGAAAAAAGTAGTTCGGGTTGTACAGATAGTTTCTCTGAAATAGGGAGTTCGACCACTCCCCCAAAATGGAAAGAAGTTCTTCCTTTTATCTCGGAAAGATCTCCAGTAATGGTTGAAAAATTGACTCCAGCTTTTGCTCCTATTTGAAGATTTTTGGTTACAGTTTCTTCTTGCGCGTTTGATTGAAACATTAATGCAATTGCGATAATACTAAGTGATAATTTTTTCATGTGTTTAGTTTTTAATGATTATTATTGTTTCTGAAGACCCTTCGGAAGTGGTTACGTTCACAAAATAAATTCCTGTGGCATCTTCAATGTTTATATTTTTTCTATTTCCTTCCAGTTATTATAGTCTTGATTATCATCTGTGATAATGTATTCTGTTGCACGTGACCAGTAATTGGTAGTCTTAATAGGGATCTGAGGGATTGAACATTTGCTAAGTGAATCAGTATCCACTAGAACTCCTTTCTTGGACAGATTTTTCAAATATTCTTTATAATTATCCCATTCGTAAGTTCCTGTTCTTCTCTGCTCAGATGCAACCATTTCTCTTCTTTTTCTTTCTTGATCAGGAGGGAAGTATTGTGCCGTATTATTTCTTGTGATTTTATATATTTCGATTTTATTTTGATCAAAAATATTTTTGTAACAGGGTCTGAAATTAATCAAGCTCCTTAAAAAATCATCTTTAGCATCTTGGTAGTCATCATCTGCAGCTTCCATAGATGAAAGTGAATATCCCCAATATGTTTCTTTGTCATAACTAAGCTCGTAATATCCAATTACTACCACCCCTCTACAACCCATATCATTGTCCCATTCGGTGACAACTGTTTCATATTTCTTTTTAGGTTTCGAAAAGGAAATGAATAAGGAGTCGTACGCCATCTGGGCTTTAGCTATTTCTGGGTGTTCATATTTTTTCACTAGCCTAATTTTTGAAGAATCGGTTATAGCCATGATGCGTTTTTCTAGGACCGAATTGACGTCCTCAACTGGAGTTGAATCATACCCGAGTTCTTTTAAGTAGTTGTTTTGCGCATTGCTTTCATAGACGATAAATGAAAAAGGCAAGGATTTAAATACTTTGGCTCCGTTATTATTTTGAACAAATACCTCTGAGTCATTCGAATCTCCAAGAGACCAATTCGATGGAAAAGGATATTCCCTTATAACTTTCATTTGATTGTCTGTGATCGGAAAATATTTTGTGCTAACTCCTTTGTCACTCTCTTTTGTTGAAGGAGAGTTTATCTTGAGGTCAGATGTTATAAAAGCTAGGTTCGAATCGTTTACTTTCTTGCCTTCCTGTCCGCAGGATGCGAACAAGAAGATAAGAAGGGCTAATTGAATGATTGGTTTCATGATGGTTGGTTTTAAGAGTTTCTGGGTGAAAATTAATTACCAACCTCCGTCGTCTGTGGTCTGAAGTTGCTCCCAGTTGTCACCATTTGTCGAGTTATCAATATTCGGATTCCAATTTGTATTGTCTGTTCCTATGGTCTCGTTGTTCTGGTTCTTCCAAACGTTATTGTCATATCCATCGACTTTATATTGGGTTCCGTTGTTGTCGGTCATATTTTGGCGTTCCCATATTCCATCAACGTAGGCTGCTTGCCCTCTGTCTGATGATGCTTGTCCGTTCATATAAGTGCTGTGTCTTGCATCTGAAGCTGCTTGCCCGCTCATATAAGCGCTATGTCTCGCGTCTGAAGCCGCCATCCTTGAATTATGTCTTCTTGTATTTGCTTCACCAAAAGATTTTATTTGTGCCATTCTTGATGCGTGCCCAGCACTTTGCTGTTGTGCCATTCGCTGGTAGTGTTGGTTGTGTGCTTGTACCCATTGCGGATTTATTTGAAAATTCATTATGGAGTTGATGAAGGAATTTTTTGCTTCTTCGTAAGCTCCAGACGATGCGTCCATACCACTGATTCTATAACCCCATTCCATTCCACCTATTGCAGTATATTGAGTAACAAAATATCTAAATATTACTATCGATTTCTTACCATCCTTATCTGACCATTCGGTAACCATACATTGGTATTGTTTGTTCTCTGGGGTAGCTTTAAATAGGTAACTGTCTAATTGCTTGTCAAATTTCGCCAATTGAGGCAGCGGGTATTGTCTCATGAAACGTGCGCCTTGTTGTTCTGCCATGGGCTTAAAATCTTCGGTTATGAATCTATCCAAACTTTTTACTGGTTTTACTTGAGTTCCTTGTTGTTGCGCAATCTGATTTCTTTGCGCATTGTTTGAGTAGAAAAAAGAATTTGTTACGTCATTATAAACCTTCACATTGCCTGGGCCTTCAAAGAAAACATTTTCCTTGGTGTTATTACTTCTTTTCCAAGTCGAAGGGAGTGGCATTCCACCAACTGGCATTCCGAATTGCTTATTCATTATTTGGTACATCTGAATCCGTCCACCATTGGAAGTATTCCTATTGTTTTGTTGAATTTGCTGGTTGTTGGTGTTTTGTTGGTAACCATTATTTTGACTGTCATTGTTTTGTGACTGAGTCGTTTTCATCGCTACATCTTCAGATCCATTTTCGTAATATCCGTATTCCTCGTTTTCGAAACCGTAACCTTCATCCTCGTATCCGTAGTCGGCAAATTGTTCATTTGAATTTTGCTCATTACAAGAGAAAAGGATAACAGCTAATAAGAAGTAAAAGAAGTGTGAAGTTTTCATGATTTAATATTTTGAGTTATTAGTTTTTGATTTATATCAATACATCGACAGCTTTTAAAAATGTCATCAAACAATTTTTTATTTTTTCTGAAAAACCCTTATTTCTTCTTTATTATGCGCTATTAAACGCCAAGACACCCAGTTTATGGGCGTCTTGAATGATTGTAGAAAAGGTTTTCGCTTTTGACTTCGTGTTAATATCTTGCTGTTTCTTGCATTCCGGCCTTAATTTCTTGATTTGTCTTTTGGATTACCTCTGGGTTTATTTGAATGTGATCTAATGCATATAGATAGGTGCTTTTAGCATTTTCGAATATTTCCGTAGGAGCAATTAGCTTGCTCAAGTCTAAACTCCAAATATCGATGCCTTGAATTCTGGTCTTACTCTGAACTAATACCGAAAGCATCTTTTTGTTGTTTATCCCCTTAAATTCTATAGCTACTGCCGAAACAATAATCTTACCACCTGGAATAACTATTTTGTTAGACTCAGACTGTAAAATCTTTTCATAGGTTGGTACGGGATAACTTTTGACAAAGCTATATCCAATCTTATTATATTTTGGAGTGATGAATTGTATAATACCTTTCAAGCTGCGTACTGGTTCTATAATTAATCCTTCGTCCCGTAAGACTTGCAAGTTCTTTTTATCTTCTGAATAGCCAAAGTTTAGTGATTCTTTCTGACTGACTGTGATGCCGTTGGGTGCTTTTATTTTTAAAGTGTCCTTATAATTAGGATTCACCTTCCAAGATGCAGGTAACGGCATTCGAGACACTTTAGCACCTGATGTATCTTTAAAATACTTCATAACTAACTTATTGTCTTGACTATTTTTAAATTGCTTGAGAGAAGTGGGTTGCTTATTTATTCTTGCGTTTTTAGCTAATTGTTGTTTACCTATCGGAATATTCCTTTTTTCGTTTCCAGAAAAACAAGAGACTAAAATTAGTGAAGTTAAAATTAATGTGATGCCTTTGATGAGAGTTTTCATTATTGAATATTTTGAGTTATTAGTTTTTGATTTATACCAATACATCGACTGCTTTATAAAATGTCATCAACTTGAGTTTAATGCTTTGTAAAGACATAAATGCGGTCACATAAAGTGACCGCATTTTGATTGAAGATGAGTTGTGAATTAAAGCTTTTCTCTTAAAGATGAGGTTACCAACCACCTGTATTTTGATAATAAAGTTGATCCCAGCTATAAACGTTTTTGCTATTGTTAAAATTTGGATCCCATCCTGTGTTGTAGGTTTCGATATACTTCTTATTTCGATTCATCGAAATACCAGTATCGTATCCTTCAATTTGATATTGGTTCTCATTACTTTCTTGAATCTTTTGAAATTCTTTAATATCCACGCTGTTCCAACTAACATTTTTATATACTTCCATACCTCTTTCTGGATTACTTATGTCTCCCCAATAATCGTCATAAATCGCTTCTCTATCTCCCATTCGTGCGGTGTCGTCAAATAGATTATCAATGCTAAAAGCTGGTGATTCATTATCCGTACGTTCTTTTCTGTATTGAGCTATTTTTGTATCTCTTTCATAGCAGGCTTGGATCCAAATTGGATTGATTTGAACGTTCATTAAACTGTATAAATAATTTTGTTTTGCTTGTTCAAAACTTGAGGCATTGGCTTCCATCATATTGAGAACATATCCCCAAATTGTTCCTTGTTGCTCTTCTCCTGAATGGTGACGAACTATTACAATTGATGCTTTTCCATTTTTCCCTTTAAATTCTACTGCTATCACGTTATGTCTTCTATATATCAGAGAGAATCGATAGAATTTATTATAATGTGCTTGGTCAAATCTTGCGAGTTGTTCTATTGGATATTGTTTTACAAACTGTGCGCCTTGTTGTTGAGCAAAAGGAATAAGCTCTTGTTTAATGAAATTTTCCACGCTTATTGGTGTTTTTACATTTTCTCCAGCTTGTTTTGCCATTTGATTCGTAGAGGGATCATTATTATAAGAAAAGAAACTTACTTTCTCTTTAAACACTTTAATACCATCTGGTCCTTCAAGAATTGCTTGAGGGTCATTTGAAGGATTCCAATTTGAAGGAAAAGGCATTGTACCAATTAATGAATTATCTCTAGGATCAATTATTTTGTAATTTTTAGTTCTTTCTCCATCAAGGTTTTGAGCGTTAACACGGTTTTGTGATTGGTACTTGTTAGTCGCGGAATCACCTCCGAAAACATTTGCGTTTCTATTTCCATCGCTACAGGAGAATAGAATAACGGTTAATAGGAAGTAAAAGATCTGTGAAGTTTTCATAATGAAATATTTTCTGGTAATAGTTTTTGATATATATAAATACATCGACAGGCATAAAAAATGTCATCAATATGAGTTTGAATTTCATTGTTAATAAACACAAAAAGCGGTCACATTATGTGACCGCTTTTTGTGTGAAGCTGTACTTTGAATTAGAGCTTCTTTATTTAA
>RCNB010001748.1_pt1 | contig 13570 bp, 18 predicted proteins | sample 2041321 | NCBI WGS metagenome assembly RCNB01 (sample SAMN09708232, study PRJNA481090) | Marine sediment metagenome, whole genome shotgun sequencing project. | reverse complement strand
CGTGGACGGAAAAAATTTAATGCAAAACAAAAGGAAAAGGGACGTAGACGTGGACATGGATCAAGAAAAGGGGCAAAGTATGCACGTTTGCCCAGAAAAAAGCGATGGATACGCACAATACGACCGATTAGATTCTATCTAAAGACGCTAAGAGCTGAGGAAAAAATCAACAGGACGATCTATCGTAAATATTATCGTAAGGCAAAAGGCGGCGAGTTCAGAAGCAAACGCCATTTAGAAACCCATTTGATTTCTGACGGGATTATTATAAAGGAGGGGGTCAACCAATGAAACCAGGGCCACGATATCATGTTAAACTGAGGAGACGACGTGAAGGAAAAACAGATTATAGAAAAAGACTTAGATTATTGAAATCCAGAAAGACAAGAATAGTAGTAAGAAACTCGCTGAAAAACGTAAGAGTGCAGTTTGTTGAATACAATGAAGGCGGAGATAAAATTATTGTTTCGGCCACTTCTAACGAACTTATCAGCAAATATCAATGGAAATATTCGACATCTACAACTCCTGCAGCATATTTAACAGGATTATTAGCTGGGAAAAGGGCTATGGAAAAAGGCATAAGCGAATGTGTTCTAGACATTGGAAGACAGCGCCCTGTTAAAGGTTCCAAAAATTTTGCGGCACTTAAAGGCGTATTGGATGCAGGGATTAAATGCCCACACAGCAATGAGAAAATACCTAGCGAAGATAGAATTTCAGGTAAACATCTAAACAAAGAGATAATGGCTTCTGTAAATGATTTTAAGAGTAAAATTATCGGAGGTAAATAATGGTAGCAAATAGGAGACGGCAACAACGCGGACGTAGACCAGCACAAAAAAGAGAGAGACGACCGGTAGAGTGGGATCCAAAGACAAAACTAGGGAGAATGGTGAAAGGTGGAAAAATCACCAGCATGAGTGACGCGTTAAGAACAGGTCTACCTCTAAGAGAACCAGAAATTGTAGATATCTTGCTACCAGAAACAGATGACGAGGTCATAGATGTAAACATGGTTCAACGTATGACTGATTCCGGCAGAAGAGTGAAATTCTTAATAACTGTAGTCGTAGGAAACAATGATGGGTATGTAGGTTTAGGACAGGCAAAGGGAAAAGAAGTTGGATCGAGCATAAGAAAAGCCATAGAAAACGCAAAGTTAAATATGATAGAAATAAAAAGAGGATGCGGTTCTTGGGAATGCGGTTGTAGAAAGGCCCATACTGTTCCATTTACTATAAAGGGAAAAAGCGGATCTGTTGAAATTATGTTTAAACCTGCCCCGCAAGGGATTGGTCTTGCTACTGGAGAAGTGGCCAAAAAAATCCTCCGGCTGGCTGGAGTGAAAGATTGTTGGGCATTCACATCAGGGAAAACAAAAACCACAGTTAATTATGCAAAAGCTGTTTTTAATGCACTAAAGGAAAACACACAGATGAGAGTTATGAATAGTGAGATCAATAAGATAGGTATAATATCTGGGAGTCTGGGCATTACAGCAGAGACAGAACAACCAACACCGCCAGGGACAGAACAACCAACACCGCCACAGGAGGCAAAATAATATGGTATTTGCGGCAGTAAGAGTTAGAGGAATAATTAATGTAAACCCTGATATCAAACGCACTTTACAATTATTTCGACTAACTAAAGTCAACCATTGTGTATTACTTGAGGAAAATGCAAGCATCAAAGGCATGCTACAGATTGCTAAGGATTATATAACATGGGGCGAAATAGACAAAGCCATTTTATCGGAACTCATAGGCTCAAGAGGGAAACTAGAAGGAGACAAGGATCTAACAGAAGATTACATCAAATCTGCTACATCGTATAATAATTTAGAAAAACTATCTCAGGCCATCATCGATAATAAATTCAAATACAAGGACATCCCCAATGTTAAACCAATTTTTAGACTGAGTCCACCTAAAAAGGGATATGAAGGAATAAAAAGATCATTTGTTAACAAGGGGGCTTTAGGGTACCGTAGAAAAGAAATAAATAAATTGTTAGAAAGAATGATATGAAAAAATTAAATATTTCAAAAAATTTTTATATGGATATGTTCTATTAAATATCAGAGGGGGAAAACCATGGAAGAAACACTATATAATATTGAGATACATAAAGGGATGGATGGATATCTTGGAAAGATCTTTTCAGATGCTGACGGCATTAAAGAGTTTAAAAATGATCATTTAGATCAGTTACTGAGAGATATGACTATTGACATGCAGCTTGCCCTGGAAGAATTTTCCAATCGTTCCAACGAAGAATTTACCGAAGGCCATGATGGAGGAAAAATATAAGGGTAATCTTTTTAAATGTATCTGGCATTTGGTGCTTCTATTATATCTATAGATATGGAGGATAATGTTAAAATATACTCGATTTGAAAAGGCACGTATAATTGGTGCCAGAGCCCTGCAGATATCCATGGGAGCTCCATCACTAATAAAAATACCAAAAGACGTTATTTTCCCTATTGATATAGCTATGCTTGAGTTTAAAGAAGATGCAATACCAATCACTGTAAAAAGAGTTGAGCAATCGTAGTTTAAAGAGGAAATCATATGGCCAAAGATGAACAGGAGAAGGAAGCAGAAGTGCAAAAAAACGAAGAAATGATGGCATCTGAAGAAACATACATGACCTCTGGTGCCCATATCGGAACAAGACAGAAAACAGCAAATATAAAAGAATTCATATACAAAGTTAGAAACGATGGATTATACATAATCGATGTTAAAAAAACTGACAAGAGGATAAAAATTGCCGCAAAGTTTCTTGCCAAATATGATCCAGCCAACATTTTAGTTGTATCTGTACGTCAGTACGGGCAAAAACCAATTGAGAAACTAGGTGAATATACAGGGATGAATACCTTAGCTGGGCGTTTCAGACCAGGTACTCTAACAAACCCCAATGCCAAAGGATTTCTTGAGCCTGAACTGGTGATTGTAACTGACCCACTTGCCGACTCGCAGGCCCTGCATGAAGCAGAAAACATTGGTATCCCAGTTGTTGGGTTATGTGATACTAATAACGAAACCAAACACCTTGACCTAGTAATACCAACAAATAACAAAGGAAGACGAGCGCTAGCTCTTGTCTATTGGTTACTAGCCAGAGCAATAATGAAGGAAAAAGGTAAGATAAAATCATATGATAATTTTAAACCTACGGTAGAGGATTTTGAGGCTGAAATCTAAATAGTTTTTTGAGGATAGCTGCATAAAATTACAAGGTTAAAAGGAGATACATTGCAGATTAAGGTAAGCGATAATATAATACTCGTTGGTACTGCACATATTTCACAAGACAGTGTCGATGAAGTAAGAGAAGCTATTGAGCGATATAAGCCAGATATTGTCGCGGTTGAACTTTGTAAGAGGCGGTACGAATCCATAACAAAAAAAGATAAATGGGAAAACACCCCCATTACTTCTCTTTTAAAATCAAATAATTCATATCTAATGCTTGCACAAACATTCTTGTCATCCGTCCAGAGAAAGCTGGGCAAGGATCAAGGCGTTGAACCAGGCTCTGAAATGATTGCAGCCATGGATGAGGCGAAAAATCATAATTTAGAGGTGGCACTTGTAGACAGAGACATATCAATCACCTTAAAAAGAGCCTGGAAAAAGATGGGCATTAGAGAGAAGTTTAGATTGACTTGGGAATTTCTAAAGGCAATTCTTGGATATGATGAGGAGGAACTGGAAGAGCTGGATCTAAAAGAATTAATGGACCAGGATGTAATCTCTGCTATGATGGAGGAACTTGGTGAAATTGCACCAAGCGTTACCACTGTTTTAATTCATGAAAGGGACAAATATATTGCCAAAAAAATTCTTGATGAAAGTAAAAAGGGAAAAGTTGTAGCAGTAGTGGGTGCGGGTCATCTTAAAGGTATTAAAAAACATTTAGAGAAGAAAAAATTAGATGTCAATCTGAAAGAGTTGGAATATGTTCCCAAAAAACGATTTAGCATATTGAAAACCATTGGTTATGCCATACCCGTTATTTTTGTAGCGCTAATTGTTTATGCTTTTCTAACTAAAGGATTTGATCTAGCTGCAGAGATGTTTATTTATTGGTTTTTGATCAATGGCATTTGCTCAGCGATTGGAACTGCAATTGCACGAGGGCATCCGCTCTCTATAGCAACTGCTTTTGTCGCTGCCCCCATTACCTCATTAAATCCCGCAATCGCTGCTGGATGGGTTGCTGGATACGTAGAAGCGAAATTAAGAATGCCAGTGATAAAGGATTTTCAAAATCTTGGTAAGCTTGACAGTCTTCGTGATTTTTGGAATAACCGAGTTATACGACTACTTATGGTTGTGGCATTAGCAAATGTAGGCAGCATGATTGGTACATTTGTGGCGTTACCATACATACTAAGCCTTGGATTTGGCGGATAAGCTTTTTATTCTCAAAACATTCATAAACACCATAGCAATTAATTGGAAAACATATATGGCTGAGAAAAGAAAGATCTATACATCTTTTCATGACATACCTCCCAGGGAGTACATGTACTTTCCAAAAGGTACTCTTGAAATGGGGAAACCAGGGAAATTCAGTGGGATCGAAATAAAACATCTCCTCATATCAATGGGCGTTTTAACAATAGCATTTTCATTTGCACTTACGGGAAATAATCTAATTACTGGACTTACCAATGGATTTCAGTTATACTCTTTGCCATTTGGCATTGCAAAATCGTTTTTAGGAGTAGTAACTGCATTTTTCTTCCATGAATTTTCACACAAATTCATGGCTCAGAAATATGGCCTATGGGCCGAATATAGAATGTTTCCCCGGGGTTTATGCATGGCACTATTACTCGGAGTTTTCACCCCATTAGTATTTGCAGCCCCAGGAGCAGTAATGTTCAGGGGAGAACCAAGAGATTTTGAAATGGGGCATATAGCTGTTGCGGGTCCTCTAGCAAACATAGTGATTGCCGCTGTGACACTTCCACTATATCTCTTTGTTTTCTATGAAACATCAGCATTGGGGGAAATTGTTGGGTTTATATGTTTAATAAATACAGTACTAGCAACATTTAACCTGCTACCCTTTGGTCCACTTGATGGGGTAAAAATAGTTAGATGGAATGGGACTGCCTGGGCAATATTGCTTATTGTGGCAATGACTCTAATGACAATCATATTCATCCGATTTACATTTTACTGAACTAGAAATACCAGCGTATGCATCCACATCTTAAAAGTCAAGATAATTATGTATAAGGCGTAAAAATATATTGAATCTTTATCTTGACAGAAACTTCATTTTAGGGATTGATATGATATTATTTAGCCCTAATTTTTTAATATCTGGATATATCAAGATAATGCCCACAATTATTGCAAGTGCATCTGCAATAGGAAATGCCAACCATAGAGTCGGATGACCAAACTGAAGAGTTAGAAAATATAAAACAGGGAAAAAAGCAATAAGCTGTCTTATTGCAAGAGCGATAAATATTTTCATTCCTTTTCCAATTCCTTGGAAAACCCAAATGACAGTTACTGCTGGTCCAACTGCAAAGAAGAGAAGATTTATACGACGAAATGCATCTGTTCCAATATCTAGAAGAGCTGCATCTGAGCTAAATATCTTGATAAGCTCCCCGGGAATAAGTTGGAATATCAAAAAAGCAAAAAAGGAAACTGAGAATGTAAATAACATCGCTATTTTAATAGTTTCTCTGATTCTTTTGTAGTTTTTACTGCCATAATTGTATCCAATAATTGGAATCAAAGCTAGAACTAACGCAAGTACTGGTGTCAAAACCAAAGTTTGGAGTTTGTAGTAAATGCCAAGAATAGCAACAGCAACAATAGCCATGGAGGATCCTCCAAGTATCATATTTGCCCCACCAATAGTTATGCTTATTACCAATTGGATCATCATTGTTGGAGTGCCAACAATAAATAGTTCTCTAATTACATTTAAATCAGGCGTGAATCCTTTGAATGTTATACCTACTTCAGTTCTATTGCTTATCAAAATCACAGTTACAAAAATACAGGAAATGACCCTAGATAGAACAGTAGCGATAGCTGCACCTTCAACGCCAAGTAATGGAAAGCCCCATAAACCAAAAATTAACAATGGATCTAGAACAATATTTAAAGATGCAGTCAAAATCAATATAAACATCGGTAATAGATAATTCCCTTGAGCTCTCAGAATGTTGATACCCGCTCTAAGGTAAAACAATGAAAAAGATCCTAAAAGAATGATACGCAAATATGCTGCACCTAGATTTATAACATCAATGTCACTAACAAACAATCTGATAATACTCTCTGAAAAAAATTGGCCTATTATGAGAGTAATAAATCCCAAAAAAACAGCTAAAAGAATTGAATTACCAGCAGCCAGACTTGCTTTCATCTGCTGTTTTTTTCCAAGCGATCTTGATATCAAAGATTGGGTGCCAACACCCGCCCCAATTGCTATACCTGCAAGAATCATTTGTATTGGAAAAGCAATTGATAGGGCTGAAATGGCATTTACACCAAGTCTACCAATAAAGATCGTATCAACTAAATTGTAGCTTGTTATTAATATTAGTCCAACAGCAGAAGGAATAGACAATCTAAGGAGAAGTTTTGCAATAGGTTCTTCACCCAATCGGTCAGAATTAGATTTAGTATTCATAATCAATGCACATTTCTATTTCTATATTTAGGAACCTGGAATGAGACTTGTAAATTAATAACTTTTTAAAATATGGAAGAAGCATTATCCAACTAGACAAAAGACATTTTGGAATAAGATATTATCGATTTTGATAAAGATATTTCACAAAAATAAGTAGACGGACATAGTTATACATCATACTATCTCTAATACAAATATGATAAAATGGCCCTACCTTTTGTTTTTCAACTTTTGTTTTTCCTGTTCGCGTTTGATTTTTAACAACATTTTTTCTTTCCGACGTTGATCAGCAGTTTGTTTCGGAGGCTCAACTTTAGGAGTTTTATCTTTTTCTATGTCTTTTGTTTCCTCAATAATCTTCTCTTCTTTTTTGATTGATTTATCTTCCTCAGATTTCTCATTGGACCCTTTAAAGAAATTTGTAAATTTATTTCCCAAGCTTTCTTTTTGTTTTCTTCCGCCCTCACCCGATTTCATTGAATTACGATAATCCTCAAACCATAACAATGCAGACTGATACTCATCTTTCATCATCTGAAGAACTTTATCATATTCTTCTTTGTCTTTTTCTTTTAATTTATCTAAGTATTTCTTTTCCTCAGGTAATGTCCAAGGTTTAGTTGGTTTAACGAACAATTCTTGATCTCTTTTGCTTTTGATATAGTAAAATAAGATAAATAAAATTATCAGAACAACAATAATTGGAGTTGCTATAATACCAACCAAGGGAGAGATAAACACCCCCTTTGTGATAACTACTATGGTTCCAATGTGCATTGAATTTGAATCTCCAGAAGAAACAGCATAAATCTCAATTTTGTTGGGCGTACCTGCATCAAATAATTTCTCAGAGGTTAAAATATCAATTCTTATATCCTGTGATTCTCCAGGATTGAGGACAAATAATTGCTTAGACGTAGCTACCTCTAACCCATTTTCTTCAATAAACTCCAAGCTAAACATGTCTCTGTAATAACCACGATTTCTAACAATTATATCAAAATGGACATAAGAATGAGGAGCAGTCTCTTTTGTTGAAACTACAGTTTCCATTTTAATATTGTTGAGGGAAGATGCCTTAACAGGAATGTAAATATAAGAGACGCCAGAATCGTCGCCAAAAACATTTACTCTGGTGACTTTGATTCCTACAACGACGGCGTAATCAACTGCAATGTCATCGGTCTTAATTTCTAACTTCAGAGAGTAGTTTCTACCTTGATCTGCGCTAGGTATTGCACTTGGTGCTACTCTTGTGTACCATCCTCGTGAATCACCTTCGATAATCTCCGGTTCAAATCGCAATGAACTATACCCTAAAAATGGTTTCCAACTTGGATGAATAATCGGCCAAACATATTTAGCTAGGAATGCATATCTACCAGTTGAAAGTTGTTCCCAAGGTATGCCATAAGCATCCCGAACGGTAAGATTTATTGTTGTCCATTCTGAAACTCCTATTGGGGGAACTATATTATCTGGAGCATCAATCATGGCAACTATCTCAGCAGATTCTTTGATTTCCTCCTGTGCATATACAGGCAGAGAAGAAACTATGATTATACTGCATAAAAGCAAAATCGAAATAATCTTTGTCCCATGTCGAACCAATATTTAATCCCTACCTTTTTTAATCAAGTTTGTAACTATCTATTTCGTCTTTTTTGGATAATAACACCAATTGCCATCAAAGCCACGAGTAATATCGGAAACTCAAAGCCCGGAGTTGAAAAACCATAATTATTTACTACTAGATATATACTCTTAGAATTATTAGCAGAGCCTGTTCTGTAAGGATAAACCTCAGATTTGAAATTTATCTCAAAACGCCCATACTCATTATGCCACCCAAAATCTTTAGGTGTGATTATCGAAAAAGTAAATGTGGCCTCTGATTTTGGTGATATTTCATACTCAGGAGGGTTAATCGTTGGGATCCATTTTTCATCTACTCCTATTAACTTTGGTGTAACTCTTGTAATTTTGTTCCCTGAATTCTTAACATTAATTTCAAAATTAATGGATTGATGAGGGCCAACAGTACGGATAGGATTTTCTGGAGTGATTTGAATTGTAGGAATAAATGATGGTGTAAATTCTATACTTTCTTGATAGGAATAGCCATTTAATCTCTTAATAGCATCGCAAGACGCTTTGATATCAATCCTATACGATTCTGCAGGTGCTTCAACCCTAGGTGAAAGAACCAGGTTGGTTGATATTGTATATTTTCCATCTGAGTCCAAAGGAATATCTGTTAACACATCTGGAGAGGTAATGTAAATATTGGCCCAGTCAGGAGTATTAAGTACCTCCAAATGTATTTTTTGCATAGGACCAATAGATTGGCCATAGAGAATTAGAAAATTAAATGGAAATGGAATTTTACCGAATATATCAGGGATATCTGTCCAATAAGAGATTGTTATCGGTATAGTTACAGAGACATCTATTGCAAGTGGTTTATTCAAGGCATCAAGATTATAATCAAAATCCATATAGGAGCTAAAACTGATTAGTTTTGGGCTATCGGAGTCAGCAGATACTATTGTATCAGGAGTAGGAATAAAAGCAATAACGCTAACAAGTAAAATCCCCAATACGATGCCGTTCTCAACTATTCTAAAGTTTTTGGTCATATTTTTTCACCATTTTATATATTCCTAATATATTATTTACATTTTTCCCTATTTAAAGGTTGTTGTACATTTCTTACATTAGTATCAACACAACCTATATTATAAAATATATAATCTTCATTATATAAAAGTATTTTCTTTATATCAACTATATTTATCTCTAAACGAAAAAATTTGAAAATATGCTGAAGTGATAATATTCAACTGTTTTCTACTTTACAACATCAATTTCTGAACTTTCGTCCTTGGTTTTTTCCTCTTTTTTTATAGTAGCAACTCTCTCGGGGAAATGAGAAAGAATGACTATATCACCAACAGCATTGACCCACCTATAGGGAACAGCCACATCAACAGTACCTTCGACAATTGAAGGATTCGTATTAGTCACTAACAGACTGCTAACGCGTTTTTCATCCATATCTAAGAAAACATTTTTAACATGTCCAACATATGTTCCCCCACGAGTGTAGACAGGTAGTTTAAGAAAAGATGTGACCTCTTCCGCCTTAACGTTAGTTTCTTTTTCCATCATGTAACCAAAATACATTCCCCCATATTAAAATGTGATGGTGACAAAAGCGAAATCTTTTTTGTGTTTAGCAGCATATTGTATAATTAATGGAACCAAAAAACAAGAGAAATATACATTACAGCATACTTCAAGAACTTAACGAATACAGGGAAAAAGATTTTACATTTGCTAGTGGACATATACTTGGCTCCATGTGTACACAGCCTCACCCAATTGCAAAAGAAGCTTACATAAAATTCCTGGAAACAAACACAGGAGACCCTGAACTATTCCCTGGAACAAAAGAAATTGAATTTAAGTTAATAACGTTCATCTTAGATTTACTGAACGCGCCAAAAACAGCGATAGGACAAATCGTAAGCGGCGGAACAGAAGGAAATATAACTGCGATGTGGCTTGCGAAACGGCTAACTGGAAAAAAGGAAATCATACTCCCAGAAAGTGCGCATTTTTCTTTTCAAAAAATTGCATCACTAATGGATATGAAACTTGTCCCTGTGCCGTTAAATGAACAGTATTATGTTGATATTACAAAAATCAAAGACAAAATAAATAAAAATACTGCAGCGATTTTAGGAATTGCAGGTTCAACAGAACTGGGAACAATTGATCCCATTCCTGAATTAAGTGAAATTTGTTTAGATGAGAACCTATTTTTTCATGTCGATGCTGCCTTTGGTGGTTTTGTGATACCGTTTCTAAAGGATTTAAATTTTGATGTACCGGATTTCGATTTCCGATTAAAAGGTGTAAGTACCATATCACTTGATGCCCACAAAATGGGGTACTCAGCCATTCCCCTAGGAACAATTGTAATCAGAGACAAAAAATGGTTTGATGAGATAAGTGTGGAATCCCACTGCATCAATAGCAGAAAACAAGCAGGCATACTTGGAACCAGATCTGGCGGCCCAGTTGCTGCTGCGTATGCTGTTGCAAGATATCTTGGTAGAAATGGTTACAGAAAAGTGGTTGAAAACTGCATGAACATTACAAGATATACAGAAAAAAAAATAATGGAGATGGGTTTAACTCTAGTTACAAAACCCACGATGAACGTAATTGGCGTAAAAATGAAAAACGTACCAGAATTTGTAAAAAAACTATCGGAATATGGGTGGAAGGTTAACAAGATAGATCGTCTTTCATGTATACGCATTGTTATAATGCCACAGATAACAAAAAAGATCATAGACGAGTTTATTCCCGTATTTAGAAAAACTTGTGAAGAGACAGGGGAACTATGAGTCTAGAACAGTTAAAAAAATCATTAGAAGAAGCACCAATTGTAAAAAAGGGAGAATATCCCTATGTTATTCATCCAATAACAGATGGTGTACCATATATAAAGCCAGATTTATTAGAAGAAGTTACCTGCGAAATGCAAAAACTTATAGAAAAATGCGGTCAAATAGACAAGATTGTAACCATAGAGGCAATGGGAATACCTCTTGCCACAACACTATCGTTGAATATGAACATTCCATTCACAATCATTAGAAAAAGAAAATACAACCTTCCAGATGAAGTAAGTGTCGAGCGGGCAACTGGCTACTCGGACTCAAAACTATACATAAATGGCCTCAAGAAAGAAGATAAAATCGTTATTGTCGATGATGTGTTAAGTACAGGCGGAACCCTTCGGGCAGTTTTAACTGCTCTTAAAAAAATGGGTGTAGTTATCAAAGGTGTGTTTATAGCAGTAAACAAGGGAAACGTGGCCAAAGAGATAATGGATGAATCCAACGTAAGTATTACTACCCTAGTTAGCATAGATATTATCGACGGTAGAGTTGCTATAAAAATCAAATAGGAAAGTATTTCATTGTTATAGTAATATATGATACGAGGTTAAGCATGGCAGAGAAAGTAGCTCAACATACACATTGTCAGATATGCGGGAAAGCCATTCCAATTGCGGAAACACTTTGTTCAGAGGAATGTAAACAAAAATACCAAACCATGGTTAAAAAAAGAAAAATGCTTGTGTATATAATGTATGGTTTGATAGCTTTCATATTAGTACTGTTCCTGTTTGGCAACGTCTAGTAAATCACCAAGTTTATAGGGCAGTTAAAGCAGATGAACTAACAAAATTCTAAAGTATTTTTAAGAATTGACTTGATAGATAAATAACATCATATAAACCACTTATTTTGTCATTTCACGTTAATATTAGAGAATATTTATATAATATTAGTTACAAAAATATATTTGATGAAGTTTGCGATGAAAGGGATTAAAGAGAAAAAACAAAAAAAATTAGCTATTGCTAGCACCATCATGTTAATGATAGGTTTTGTTAGCCTTATTTTGGCCGATGATATGAATAGATTGTTGATATCTGTTGTTTGCTTATTTTTAGGTTTGTTTCTCTTAGCATTGACAGCAAATGAATCAAATAGGAAAAAGAAAGTTTGAGCAACATAAATACTTAATCTATAGGGAGAAACACAGATTTATAAAGCAATGAATGTTATAAAATTGTGATTTGAGGAGAAAAAATATGGGTAAAACAAAAATTGAATGTCGAAAGTGTGGAAAGATCTGTGAAGTAGAAACTCATGAACTACGAGATGTAATCGATGCAGTATGCCCTAAATGCGGTTCAGAGCATATATTTATCAGAGACATCCATCTTGATGCCTGAACTCAAAACAAGGGTTGATTCTATTGAAATTACGTCGCAATAACTTATGCGAAAAGCCGGTAAAAATTAATTTTGTGCATTTTTACTTAATAATAGATAGAAACTAACTATTTAGGAAATATGGTTCAATAAAGGTTAGTGATTTCCTTATTCAGCAAGTTCTTCCTGAAGATCTATCACCATCTCAGTAAGTACATCTTCGAAAATTTGATGGCGATATTCCTTGATCGTACCATTTGATAAATGAGCCCTTGCTACAAAGTCCCGTCCATCTTTTATTATTTCAATGTGACAAACTGTCTCCATATGTACCCCTATCCAATCTCTACCCCGAATCCATCGAATGTATTTATATTTTTTGTGGATAAAGCTTAATGCACATACCGATAATATGACAATTGGGGTGAAATATTGGAGAAAGTAAGAAAACCCACGGTAGCAGGTCAGTTCTACGATGAGAATAAAGCAAATCTGGAACAGAATATTAAAGAATATTTTCTAGATAAAAGAGGTCCAGGAAAGTTACCAGAAGCAAATCAAGGGAAAAAGAACGTTAAAGGTCTAGTTGTACCCCATGCAGGCTACATGTATTCAGGTGCTATAGCTGCCAATTCTTATTATTACCTTTCAAATAATGGTTTTGCCGACACGTTTATCATTCTCGGTCCAAACCACACAGGAATGGGCTCAGGAGTGTCAATAATGACAGAGGGATCATGGGAGACACCGCTAGGAACAGTTCCAATAAATGAGGCTCTAGCTAAGAAACTATGGACAGGAATAATAGACAAAGATCAAATTGCCCATATGCATGAACACAGTATAGAGGTGCAACTCCCATTTTTACAGTTTTGTGCCAGAGACAAAAAATTTGATTTTATACCTATTTGTATGGCTATGCAAGATTTTAAAACATCAGAAGAAGTCGGAAATATCCTAGCAAATGTAATCAAAGACACAGATGAAAAGATTGTCATCATTGCAAGTAGTGACTTTTCTCATGCGGGTTTCAACTATGCAAGCATGCCGCCATCAGGAGTAAGAGTTGACAAACATGCA
>RCNB010002482.1_pt1 | contig 13575 bp, 19 predicted proteins | sample 2041321 | NCBI WGS metagenome assembly RCNB01 (sample SAMN09708232, study PRJNA481090) | Marine sediment metagenome, whole genome shotgun sequencing project. | reverse complement strand
TTTTTTACAGATTCGGAATCATCAAGAATTTTATTGGTGGTGGGATCAGGCACGTAATACCAACAGTCATAACATATCTTACTTTCCACGATTGATTGCCTGCTACCTTATTGATTATGAAAAGATAGTTCTAATAGCCAATGAAAACATAGTCTTATAGCTATTTAAGAAAAGGGTGCCTGATGATTACAGCCACCCCTTATGAGGAGGAACTCAGGAAATTAAAGAGCCAATTGAGGAAACGGGCTTTCCTGTAAAGATTAAAATTAGCTGATTTTCAACGAAAAAGTCAAGACTGAATAGATGGGGATAAAGTACGCATAAAAAATACCCATTCAATGGAGGGATAAAAGGTGAGATCTGAGGTTTGCTCTCTTATGCTCTAAACCAATCTTCCTTCGTATGTTTTTTCTGTGACTCTCAACCGTTCTTGGAGATATATTCAGAAGTTCTGCTATCTTTTTGGTAGTGCTGCCATATTTTATAAGATTCGCTATCTGTATTTCTGATGGTGTCAGGTTTAAATATTTCAAAGACATTATTCGAGTAAATGGAGATATAATTTCATTCAAATTTGATTCTATAATACCCAAGAAAGCTTCTTGTTGATCATCCAACTTGGTTTTTTTGATCTTTTTGAAATATGGCTCAACCAGCTCTTTTACGTTCGTCAATACATTATCTTCTATTTCTTTCTTATCCTCTTCCCTTTTCCTCAATAAAACCTTCATTGCCGTATTAATTTCTTCAAGACTGTTTGTTTTGATTTCCAGTTCTCTGGTTCGCTCTTTCACCCGACGTTCAAGCTCATCGTGAACTTTCATTAGTGCCTTTTCTGTTCTTTTTAGGTTGGTAATATCTGTGAACGTACCGATGGCACTTTGTATTTTATTTTCGGATAAAAATATGGGTGCTCCGGAAATCATCACGTTGCGTTTAGTGCCATTTTTCCCCAAGAGTTCGATTTCATAGGTCGAGCTCATCCCCTTTTTACGTTTAACGAGTTCGCGTTTTATAATTTGCTGGTTCTCAGCGTTGTAAAAGGAATGATAGGTCTTTCCATGAAGTTCTTCAGAGTCTTCAATTTCAAGCATCTGACACATAGCGGGATTAATATATATGGTATGGCCGTCCAAGGTGGTCTGCCAGAAACCGACCCTGCTGTTTTCAGCGAGAGACCGATAACGCTCCTCGCTCTCCCGTAAAAGCTTTTCAGTTTGCTTAAGAGTTGATATATCAGTAATCACTGAAAAACTGCCCTTAAATTGACCGTTATCACTAAATATAGCTTGTGGCGACATGATTGTCTGAATCTTACTGCCGTCTTTACATGTCCATTCAATCTCATAAGGTTTTACTTTACCTTTTTTTCGATCAGATATCTGGTTTATTAATATTTGTCTGTTATGATCATCAAGGAAATTCGTTACTGGTTTTCCAATTAAATCGTCCTTTTTATAATCCAACATTTGGCAAAACTTATTATTGACATAGATTGTCAAACCGTTTTCATCTTGTATTCCTATTCCATCGTTCATCGTTTCCACTAAACGGCGGTTGCGCTTCTCGCTTTCCCTCAGAGCTTCTTCTGCCTGTTTAAGTTCTGAAATGTTCACAAGTACTCCTAAAATGCCGAATATTTTATCTTCATCTCGGATCGGAGCAACTATGTTGTAGTAAAAGTATTTCTTTCCTTCTAAACTATGGTACTCCACTTCATCAGCAACTGTTTCTCCAGATAAGGCTCTATGATTATTATTCGTCCACAAATTTAATGTTTCTTTGTTTACGGGAAGATCCTTTGGGCATTTTCCAATCAGATCGCCCCAATTTTTCGTGCAGATTGAGTTTTGCAGAAAATAGCGGTTGTTCGAATCAAGGGCAAAAACATCAAAGGGTAAACTGTCAAAGACTGCGTTAAGTATTGCCTTATTTTTTTTAAGTTCTTTCTCGATCTGTTTTCTATCGGTTATATCTGAGATAACCTCAATCGCCTTATCAACCTTCCCGTCCAGATTCGTTAGCGGTGCCGAAAGAATTTCGTAGTCTCTTCCATCTACACCCCGCAATTCGGCTTTTTCTAATCTTTTGTTCTTCAGAGCCTTAATCATTGGACAAGAACTGCACGGTTCTTCAAGAGCCATATACTCTCTGTAACACTTTTTACCGGTGATATCTCCAAACCTATCAACCAACGTTTGATTTTGTTGAATAATTTCATAATCGTTAGTGACAATATCAACACCTATACCAGTACTTGCCAATCCATCTATAAGCGTCTTTAATCCCTTTCAGATCTCAGCATTTTTTCAACATTCTTGTGCTCAAGAAACTGTTTCTCTAATTTTCTGACCTTTTGTTCTAATTCTTTATAGTTCGGTCTTCTGGTCATTAGCAAATCCTCCGATCAATCGGGAATGATGATAGAAAAAAACACAACATATAGGTCGTCATAAGAATAGTAAAAAATCAAGATTCACTGCCTGCATCTTCCATTTCCGAAAAGTGAAGGTTTATAACCGAAATCGTAAAAAGTGCAGATTTCTTATCAGTATTCAATGTCTTATGTTATTAAAGATATCATTTGATGGTCATCATTAATTCAAGTGCTTTTTTTTTCAATTCAGAGTCACCACATCACTCAACAATCTCAAGTACGAATCTTTTTCCAGCCTTTCCAGAGGCTGCATATAATAAATCCCGGATGGCATTTGCCATTTTGCCTTGTTTGCCGATGATCCTTCCCATATCACTCTTGGCCACCCTTAGTTCCAATACAACGGTTTGAGTACTTACAATCTCATTAACCTGTACCTGTTCAGGGTTGTCGACCAAGGCTTGCGCAATTTGGATTAATAGATCTTTCATGGGTTTGGTTTTCTATTTGGTTAATGTCCGATTTGAGACTTAACGAATGCATTTTCCTGTTGCAGGCAAAATAACTCGATTTCTATTAAGATTGTTTCTTGACCACCAGTATAGCTATTCTTTCCTTCAATATAGCATTTTCATGTTTGAGCCTTTCGATTTCTTCGTGGGCTTTCACCAGCCTTTCAGAATATGACTTAAGCAAGTTTTCAATAAATTCCTTGTCAATTTCTTCCTTTTTCCCTCGGGTGTTTTGTTCCATTCCTCTTGGCCCTCCCATGCGGCTGGAAGTTTTTGAACCCATTTGTTGAAATTTTAAGAATACTGTTCAATAAAAAACACAAAACCCCACTTCTTTCTGAGAAATGGGGTTCCAGTATTCATTACATAAGCTCTCCCTTTATTCGGGTTGAAGCAATAATTTTAGAATTATTTGTTTTTTCGCATATTTAACCTAAGATGTCAAGGATGTTACAAAGGTTGCTACATTGTAGCAGATAAACCTTTGTAATTGACATCCCCCCTTATAATTGAGATAAATCACTTATAATTCCAACCTAATACATGAGGAGCACCTACCTATGACCCTTACAAAAGTTCAGATCGTAGAATCAATCCAGAATCGGATTAGTTTCCCCAAGAGCAGATCTTCAGAAATTGTAGAAACTCTTTTAGAGATCATTAAAAGAACTCTATCCTCAGGCGAGGATGTGTTGGTATCAGGGTTTGGAAGGTTTTGTGTAAGGGAAAAGAAGGAACGTAAAGGCCGGAATCCTGCAACCGGTGAGGATATGATGCTGGAACCAAGAAAGGTTGTGACGTTTAAGTGTTCTGGTAAGTTGAGAAAGAGGGTTAATTCGAATTAGATGAAAGGTTTAAACAGCATCTTGGGATCGTACCACAAAGCTAAAAAGGATACAGATGAAATATCAAAAAGGTAACATGTTCAAAAAAGGATATAAAAATATTTCTGCATTAATTTTGGCAGGCCTCCTAATCTTCATAAGTTGTAGCACTGGTAATAATTCCAAATATCTTCCACAGAAATTAGGTGAGTTGAATCTTACTAAAGTTATTCAAAACAAAAAAGCTACTGTTATCATAAATAAAATGCACGGCAAAAAGCTTGATGACAGTGAAAATTTCATTGCCTACTATGGGAACAATAAATCAAAAAATATTCTTTACGTGAGTGTTTATGAAAATGCTGAAGAGGCTGAAACTACCACAAAGAACATGGCAATGAAAATGGCAAATGGATCATCTGTCTTTTCTCCATTAACACACAGTAAAATGGGGGATAATATTCATTTTGAGATAGAGGGAATGGGACTTAAGCATTATTTTTATCGTATTGATAATATCTTAATCTGGTGGCAGGTTGAACCTGATAAAGCAGAAACAACATTCCATGATTTGCTTAAATTTGACTTTACAACTCTGAACAACAGGATAAACCGATAACGAAAAAGGGCGACCCTTTTGGATCGCCCCATGCAAAGGTTGTGAAGATAGGTTGACCATCCTACAAAGCCCTTGCCAATTTTGATGACTTCCCCCAATGCCGTCATTAACTTCGGTGCATGTTAAAATTATGTGTAAATAAATACGGTAGACCGAAGATTAAGATGCACGTACATCAGAGAAGCCATAAATTAAGTGCCACCTCAAACTCCCTTTTTAAGTTTAACCTTTGGAGGCTCTTGGCCATCACATGGTTTTTATTTTAGGTGTTGAAGTTGGGCGGCACTTACTTGCGTCAATTCTGATTTAACCGCATGTTTTAATTTATTATAAAGCAGAAACCATGCCAAATTCTTCAGATAGACATATCTGATATAATCATAGATAGTTATCTTGTTCGACAATATTATCATTGCCAAACTTTATGAATAATATTCACCAATTCTGTGAAATTCATTTCATATGGTTTCTTAATTCGTATGAGAAATGTTTTAATGTGGATATCAATAAATGAATCTAAAATGGAACATGCTTATCAGAAAATGAGCATTAGGAAATTTTGATGTATGTTCTGGTATAGGCTAAAATATCTTAGAAGAATCTGTGTGCAAGATTATGCATATATGTCATCCTGTTATACAGGGTCATGGGGTGGGGTCAAAATTTTACCCCCTCCCGGGGTAAGATTCTTTCCCTGAGGTTCCTTTGAATACACGGTAAAAGTGGGGAGAGGCTGGGGAGAGGGACAAAAGACAAAAAAGAAGGATTTGCAAGAAGCCCTGCAAATCCTTGAAATAATTGGTGCCGAGGGACAGAATCGAACTGCCGACACGGGGATTTTCAGTCAACACCTTCGAGCTTCCTAACCTCCTCAAATAACACAACTTGCTGAAATCATTACATCTGAATTTTCCACATTTTCGCTAATTTTATATCTTTTCGCTAATTTTGGAACAAATTTCTCACACAGATTCTCACACAGAATTACGATCTAAAATTTTTATCTGACCCTCTATCCATCCCATCAACAAGCCCACAACAAACTCAATCTCCTGATCATTCAAAACTCTGCCCTTCTTTATTCCATGCCATTTCTGAATACAACTCCGGCAACAAGTGGCGGTGGCGTGCTGGGCAAGGAAAACAGGGTGACCTCTCATTGGAGTCTGTTTCCCATCATTTTTTGGATACTGAGGAACCATTCTGGCTTTAATGAAATCGATAGCGTGCTGCCGGATTGTATCGATACCTTTGTCTTGGATATATTGTCGGTCCTTGCTGGAAAGTTCGAATTTGGATCTGAATGTGGATTTTTTGAGGGCTTCAAGGGTTTGGGAAATTTGGTTTTTCATCAAGTTTCTGCAATTTATAAAGATGGCAAAGTTTTGTACGACAGCCGGGCTGGGTTAATCGAGGAGCGGTTTTTTTGTTTATTTGGCCAAAATCGGCATTGGAGGTTGAAAATGGGTGGCCAGGCTATTTATTTTTCTCTCTCTTAACTGCAACATTTGCAGGCTGTGGATGGATTATCTAAAATTCCCATAAATTCGGGTGGATTCTCTTTAACCTGAACTAAGGCATCCACAAGCCGTTTGATTGCTTCATGCAGCGTTTTGCGCGGACATGCCAGGTTTATACGCATAAATCCCTGACCTGCATCCCCAAATGCAGATCCTTCCAACAGCATCAATTTAGCCCTTGAACGAACAACATGGGACAGTTGGTTATTGCTTAATCCGGAAGCATTTAAATCAATCCACGCCAGGAACGTTCCCTCAAGGGGAATGACTTTGGCCCAGGGAAGCTCACTGGAAAGAGTCGTTTTCAACAAAACGTAATTATTCCAAATATATTCTAAAACACTATCCAACCATTTCGCCCCGTTCTGATAGGCAGCTTGCGAAGCCACCCCTGCCATAATATTTGTTTTGGTTATCGCCAGTGCTGAAAGTTTTTTAAAGAAGCGATCCTTTAAATCCCTGTTTGCAATCAAAGCATAGGAAAAACGCAATCCCGGAATATTGAAAGATTTCCCCGGAGACATCACCTGAATGGCGTTATTTTTAAGTGTTTCTGAAATACTGATGAGGGGATGATAACGGTGTCCGGAAAATACCAAATCGGCATGAATGTCGTCCGAAACCAAAATAACTTGATATTTTTCGCAAAGTTCTCCTAACACTTGAAGTTCTTCTCTTGTCCATACCCGTCCGATAGGGTTGTGAGGGTTACAGAGAAACATCAGCCGTGGTTTCTGCTCAGAAAATAGCTTTTCAAGAGAATCAAAATCCATTGTGTAACGGAGAGATGCGGAATCGTAAAGCAATGGATTCAACAGCAGCTGTCTTTCATTTTCTTTTACAACACTAAAAAAAGGAGGATAAACAGGCGGCTGGATAGCAATTCGGTCCCCCTTTTTGGTAAGCGCTAAGATGGTAATAGCCAAACCGTTTACCACTCCCGGCGTAAATAATAGCCAGTCTTTGCGGACTTCAAACCCGTGCCGTTTGTAATGCCACGCAATAATGGCTTCTTTCAAATCATCCGGTTGAAACTCATACCCATATAACGGCATTGAAGTCCGATTGACCAGTGCCTGCGTAACTTCGGAAGGTACAGCAAAATCCATGTCCGCAACTGATAGAGGAAGCAGATTTTCATTGAGAACTTCTGCGCTGTCCCATTTGTAACTGTTTGTTCCTCTACGGTTCAGAACGGTGTCAAAGCCGAACTTATCAAAATTTTTCATAATATTTCCACCCCTTAAAACTGGTAGCCAACATTACTAAAACTGTTATAAGGAGCCGCTGCAAAAAAATCATGGTCACCTCCAGATGTTTGTCAATCTAAACACGATCAAGAAAGTAAATATTTATAATCGGTATCAATTCTGACATAGCCTATCATAATTCTAATTTTTAACAAATTACAGATTTCAATTGTCCGTGAAAAAATGGTATTAAAGATCACTTAAAAACTTATTAAATTGTACCCCAATCCCTTCAGAATCAACCCTTATAATTTTTCCTAAAACCTTGATAGGATCACCGGATTCCGGGTGAGAGAAAGTCATGGTTAATTTTTGACCGAGCTCTGTTACCAAGTTTGTTTCAATATATAAACCACCAGCACTTATATTTCGAACGAAATCTTCAAAAATACGCCTTTGATCTGATGAATAGGTTATGTCCACGTAAGTCGATCTCCGAGGATATTTTCTTTTTTCATCCTTGGATTTCTGCCATCCCTCCAGATCTTTCAAGAATTGTCGCATTTCCGTGTCTGACATACCATCGATTATTTCAAATATGAAAGCACGGACTTCATTTCTGCCAAGTTCATTAATACTATTTACCATGTTGACCCCACTTTGATTTCAAACGCAAATATTTCTTTGTAAGTTCTGGATCACCCCATATGTTCAATTCCTCTTTACGAATAAAATCCTTAACTTTATATACTTTTATTCCTGATAACATATTTTCTCTTTCATCATGCTTTTACATAAGCACCTTTTCCAACACTCTTAATCTTGCCCTGCTTACCCAAACTGAAAACCAGATTTGCAATCTTCTTTCGATTATAACCTGTTTTTTCCATAAGGGCTGCAGTTCCAACACCTTTCTTTGACCTCTTTATAATTGCAAGGACTGTATCAACAGCTGTTGCCGGGGCAGCCTTCTTTACAGCAGCTTTTATTACAGGAGTCTTCTTCACAGTTTTTGCCTTGACTGGTTTAACTTTTGGTTTCTTTGCAGCTTTTGGTTTTTCAAGCTTATCAATCGCGATAATTATTCCGTCAACTTTCTTTGCGAGTGCCTTGAGTTCTTTGTTTACAGACTGTAGATTCTTTTTGAGATTATTCATATGCGGTGTCCTCCTTAGAATAAAGATGATAAATTATACTTCAGATTCAAACTCTCCCAAATGTAAACGACGTATTAAAATCTTCTAATTCCCAACCATTGAATGGCAAAGGTAATTGTATACACTTCCTGACCTTACATGACTCATCAGTAAAATTTGAAATGGAAATACCAAGTAATCGCACCTTCTTCATCCCCGCTTCAGTATTATCAAGTAGAGAGGACACATATTTCATTATGATATCAGCATCAGCAATAGGCTCACTAACGGTTATTCTCCTGGTAATGCTCTGGAAGTCAAAATATTTCACCTTCAGGGTAACTGTCATTCCTTCACGACCGTCTCTTTTTAATATATTTTCAATTTTAACGGCGAGCTGATTCAGAATCTCAATCATCTGTTCTTTATCGTCGATATCTTCACTAAAAGTCGTCTCTTTGCCTATAGATTTGCGTATCCATTCTGTTTCAACTGGTCTGTTATCAATACCTTGAGCAATGTTGTAAAAATAGTTTCCGGCTTTACCGAAAATGTTTATCAGTCTCTCTTTGTCCATCTTTTTAAGGTCAGCACCGGTTTTAATCCCAAGGTTGTGCATTTTTTCTTCGGTAACCTTTCCGACACCAAAAAATTTTCTGATAGGCAATTTATCTATAAAGTCAGTAGCGTCATCTGGCGTAATTACGGTGATACCGTTTGGTTTATTAAAATCTGATGCAACCTTCGCCAGAAACTTATTAAATGAAACGCCGGCTGATGCTGTTAATTGTCCGGTCTTTTCATAAATCTTTTTCAATATCTCTTGAGCAATAAGAGTGGCAGAAGCAATTCCTCTTTTATTTTTTGTTACGTCCAGGAAGGCTTCATCAAGCGATAATGGTTCCACTATGTCAGTATATTCTTGGAATATTTCTCTTATGTCGTTAGACACGGATCTATACACATCGAACCTTGGTCTTAAAAAAACTGCATGCGGACAGAGTTTATAAGCTCTTGAGGACGGCATCGCAGAATGAATCCCGAACTTTCTTGCTTCATATGAACAGGCTGCAACAACCCCTCTACTATTGGGGTCACCACCTACGATAACAGGTTTACCTTTCAATTCCGGTCTGTCCCGTTGTTCAACAGAAGCATAAAAAGCATCCATGTCGATATGGATTATTTTTCGGATTTTGTTCATACTGTTTCGTATATGTGCCGCCGTCCAATAAACTCCATATATTCTTCTTGAAAAATTAACGACAGCTCTTCTGGGGATAGGTAGGTGTTAATCCCTTTAAGAATCAACCCGATCCTTCAGTTCCTGCCCAACCTTGAAAAATGGTAGCTTTTTAGATTCAACCTGCGCCGGTTCTCCGCTTCTGGGATTCCTCCCGGCATACGCTTTGTATTGCTTGACATAAAAAGAAAACAATCCCCTGATTTCCACTCGGTCACCGGCTGCAAGTGCATTGGACATTTCATCAAAAAATGAATCGACAATCTTCTTTGCTTCGATTTTAGTAATCCCGACTTCCTTTTTCAGAGCCTTTATAAGATCCAACTTGTTCATGAAACCCTCCTGATGTCTTTTTAAAATATTAAATATATCAAAAACATATAAGATCAAAGGATTAGTGTCAATAAATACAAAATGTTCGCATCTATCTCAATAGTCAAAGTTAGCAGATCATGGATGGTCTCGGAATGCACAATAATATGTGCATCCATGCCCTGAAAAATGTGCAAGCTATATCTCCTTATAATGGATTTATTCCTCCCATGAACACATCCCTTTTCCTCTAACTTTCTGGAATTAATATCGCATAACAATTCTTTATCAACCATTAAACATTCTGGCATGGATCTTGGATTAGAAAATGGTAAAGAGGGAGGATAACACTATGCCGGGATTAAAGGCCATGTTCCTTGATAAGGGGCCTAATGGAGAAATCAGATGTAGGTTTATCTGTGATTGCTGAAGGATTGAATCTTATGTGTACACAAATGCAAGGCTCTTTTCAGAAATTGAGAAAACACACCCTGATGTTGTTGTGATGGATCTGGATCTGTATGCAAAGATTGACGGAATTGAAACTTCACGGATGATAAGGTCTCAGTTTGATGTTCCGGTGATGTATGTTTGAATTATGATTCTGGTGAGTTGATATCACAAGCTCTTGGACTATCTCAAAATGTAGAACAAGTAGTAAAAATTACCACAACTATCATTGGTGATACGATATTAAGGTATCTCAGAAAATTCAGGTGCTTGATATTTGGATGTTATTGCAGATATCTGTAACGCCGCAAATAACCGGTACAAATGGAGCGCAGCGGAATTTGCATCCGAGTTAATTTGCTTGTTAGGTAAACTTGATGAACTCGTAAGAAGTCCAAATCTAAAAAATTGACCACATCATGTTGTCATAGATGTTAGCGGCCACAACTGGCGGTTGTGGTCGAATAATTTTCATCCGTCTTTTTACGAAACCATCAAACTTAAGAGCGCCAATAATTATTAGCAGCGGCTATTGTTTGAAAATTGATAGCTATTACCTGTGAACACGCAATTAAACTGTCTGCATTTTCCGAATATTTCGGTCTTAACTTACTCCTTACTTCATCAGAAGGTTGCGTATACTTAACCCCCATTCTAGACAATTTAATTGCAAGTTCATAACCTGATTGAGCATCAGCGGTTTCCAAACTAACTAACCATTTATCATTCATTGTTTTCTCCTTATCGTAGGTGTGTTTTTCACTTTGACATGATATATTCATACAATTCATTCCATTCTTGATCTAAATCATATTTAGGCATTGTCTTTTTGGCTCTGTTATACCAGTAGCTGGAATTATCTAAAGCCCCCTCTTTTCTGTGCAAGTATGCATGAATCCAGTAAGAATCCATCGATTCAATACGCTGCACAATTTTATGTGCACCATCCCAATCACCATCTCTATCCAGTTCTAATGAACTTTTAAGTTCATTTATATTAATAGTCATTTTATTTCCTCTTTTATCAATACAACTATTATACGACCTTAAATTTATGTAGCAAGAATGATTAACGGTTAAGTGTAACGCCTGTTAGGAGTCTTCTTTCCAAGGTGTTCTCCGTGGCAACCATCGAGGGACTTCTTGCTGATATAATTCCCACTGCTTCCCAAATTTTTCGTTCAGCCAAGGTTCTTCATTTCTAACAACTTGTATATGGAATCCGATAGCTAAAACAGCCATGTAAAACATTAGTATCGGTGACATAAAACATAAGCTCCAACCGAGAACTAACAGTAGAACACCGACATACATTGGATTGCGCATAAAACGGTACAAGCCAACCACAACCAATTTCTTTGGTGGATCCCAAGGTGCTAATGTCCCTTTTCCCGACACGAAAAAATCACGAACGCACCAAAACAAAACAAAGATTCCAAGACACATAGCCAGAACACCTGGCACCCGAAGGTTCCCAATCCATGGATCAAAATATGCAATTGAAAGTGGTGTTATTAAAGCGACGATTCCTGGAAGAGCAAAAAATGCTATTAATGCACGAATATACATTATGGCTCCTAACATTAGTTATTAAATGAACTGCTTAAAAATTGGTTGCTCAATTTTCCCACTCTTTATTTTTAACAACACCAATAAACAATAAAATGTAGCAGAGCGGAAAAAATTATTTCGGTCGACAATTTCAGAACCTTTTTATTACTATTTGAATGTGAAACTCGAGAAGTTGTTTCAAATCCAAAATTCCGGATACCTGCGACTTTTGGGTATGTTGTTTATTAAAAGTGCAACCAGCAACATGATGATCGCACCGAGACCAGCGGGTAAAATAACATAGAGATAGCCAAGATTATGAATTTTTTGACTTCCAATGACCGCGATTAATGCTGTGGCTCCGCCTGGTGGATGCAGTGTCTTGGTTGCGTGCATCACCGCGATTGCCGTTGCTACAGCTATCGCAGCAGCCATCCACATATGGCTGTTTAACAATTTATACATCGTTACTCCGATAATGGCTGAAATTACATGACCGCCGATAAGATTTCTTGGCTGAGCCAATGGACTTCTAATGGCACCATAAATCAGAACGGCAGAAGCGCCAAAAGATCCAATTATCATAACCAAATCGGTTCCTTGAAACAAGTTATAGTTGATAAATGCTACGGCAGCGATACCCCAGAAGGCACCTATCCAGGACCAGATGATCTCGGAAAGGCCAACGCCTGGTGGGCTCTTCGTCGTTCCTTTCATTTTTTTAAAATATTCCATATCATTCTTTGCTTTCCGTCAAATTTTCCATAGCGCAAGACGATCGTACGATATCTGTTCTTGTTACAATTCCTGCGAGTTTATTGTTCTGCTCGACAACTGGTGTTCTATTAATATTTTTCTCTGTAAAAGTATTTGCTATTTCAAAGATGGGTGTATTTTCACCTACAGTAATCGCAGGAAATGTCATAATATCTTCTGCTTTTTGCTTGCGCATTGTTATGGCAACACAGCCTTTACTTTTTAAGCAATGGGCAACAATACCCATAAATGTCCCCTTTTCTTGCGCGCCCATTTGGAAAAGAAAGTCTTTTTCGGAAATGACACCGACAACTCTTTTGTCGTCATCGATGACTGGGACTCCAGAGATGAGATGAAGATTGAGGAGGTCGGCCACCTCTTCTAAAGAAGCATCCTTTCTAACACAAACGACATCCTTCGTCATGACATCCTTTGCCCTGACTGAGTGTCTCACGCGTTCAACCGCGTGTCTGTATGCAAAACGATAAATTTCTTTAAAATCGCCGGGGGTAATATCCAGATATCCACTAATGCTCTTCATCGCCTTTAAAATATCGTTTTCCGAAATATCCATAGGATAAGTGCCGACATTTTGATTTTTCATTTAGTTATTCCTTTTTCTTCTTTAGTTAAGTCGCATCACGATTCTCCCTTTGGCGTTTAGGATGTATTTTTGGAGGGCTATTCCAGCTTGCCTGTTTCACCTTATAGAAGAATATAATTTCATGGTAATTTAAAAAAGAAATGGTTTCATTGACTTAAGTCAATTGTTATACCCCGATGAAAATAAAATGAAAACGAGGATTAGTAAATCAATAAACAAGGCTAAAAAATGTGTAAATTATTTTAGTGCTTTTTCTTTCATTTTTGATATTTAAACGAACGCTCTCCAGGATGATGGGAAGGATCAATAGTATGTGAAATACTGAAAGACGGAGGTAAAATAAATGACAGGCTTGGTAATACCTTGCCAAAAGTGCAGGTCCAAGAACCTCAATTTAAATTGCATATATCGTATTTTTTAGATATCGTCGTTTAAAATCTCTGCTAAATTCGATTTGATAATTGATTTTTGATAAATCCCA
>RCNB010001746.1_pt1 | contig 13587 bp, 11 predicted proteins | sample 2041321 | NCBI WGS metagenome assembly RCNB01 (sample SAMN09708232, study PRJNA481090) | Marine sediment metagenome, whole genome shotgun sequencing project. | reverse complement strand
GGTCTTTTGGGCCGTCTTCTGCGTTGCTCGGTTGGTCACATACCTCGGTATGCTCCCGCCCGAGCGCCTTGAATACAACCCAAAATCCTTCGCAATCTTAAGACACTTATTTCATGACGAACCCTAACGGGTTGTCAAGATGACTGAGCGCATCGGCGTCTATGTCTGTGAATGCGGACCCAACATCAAGGATGCAATTGATCTTGACGAAGTAGTCAAGTTTGCCAAGGACCTTGAAGATGTGGTCATGGCCAGGCCTTTCGGGCTGCTGTGTTCTCAAGAAGGGAAAACCTTCATTGAAAAAGAAATTCAGGAGCACAACCTTTCCAGGGTGGTAATCGCTGCCTGCTCGCCTAAAGAACACGAACATACCTTTAGGAAAGTCCTTGAAAAATCAGGCCTCAATCCCTTCGCGCTTCAGATTGCAAACATCAGAGAGCAATGTGCGTGGGTAACCAATGACAAGGTCCTTGCCACAGAGAAAGCAAAGGCCTTGATCGCTGCGGCGATTCGAAGGGTTGTATTTCAAGAACCCTTAACGGAGAGGCAGATAGAATGTCAGTCCGATGTCCTGGTAGTCGGAGCCGGAATAGCTGGGATAAGTGCTGCCCTGACATTGGCGCAAAAAGAAAGAAAGGTCTATCTCGTTGAAAGGCTTCCTTCAATCGGAGGAAAGGTGGCGCGGTATGAAGACCTGTTTCCCAGTCTTGAGTGCGCTTCTTGCGTGCTTGACCCTATACTCGATGAAGTGCTGCATAATGAGCAAATAGACGTCCTTGCATTGAGTGAGATCGAAGAGGTGCTCGGCTATTATGGTAACTTTATAGTAAAGGTTAGAAAAAGGGCGCGGTTCGTAGATGTTGGCAGTTGCATCGGTTGTGGGGCATGTTTTGAGGTCTGTCCGGTAAAGGTAAGAAACGAGTATAATGAGGGGCTTGATGAACGAAAGGCTGTATATATTCCTTATCCCGGATCCCTTCCTAATCTGGCTGTGATAGACAAAGAGCATTGTTTACGTTTCAATGGCAAGACGTGTAGTGCATGCCAAGAGGCCTGTCCCTTTGGCTCCATTAACTACGGTGAAGAAGATATAATCGAAGAACTGAAGGTAGGGGCAATCGTTATAGCCACAGGATTTGACCTCTTTGATCCCGGCAATATCTCGAGATACGGATATGGGGATATTGAAAATGTTTATACCAGTCTCGAATTTGAAAGACTAATTAGTTCTACTGGTCCAACAGAAGGCAAGATCTTACTGAAAAACAGTAAACCACCTGAAAAAATAGCCCTTATCCACTGTGTGGGTTCCAGGAGCATGGAATCTAACGAACACTGTTCAGGGGTTTGTTGTACCTACTTGTCAAAGTTTGCCCATCAGGCCAAAGAGAAATTGCCTGATGTTGGGATAACACAGTTTTTTTCTGATCTTTGTCTTGGCGGCAAAGAGGCACAGGGTTTTTTCAATAAGGTTTCCAGTAATAATGAAATAGAATTCATTCGCTTGAAATCTCCGGATTCATTAGACATAATCGGACAAGGCGGCAAGGCGCTGGTCAGATATACGGATGTTTATGAGGAATCAAAGACCGCTCAATATGACATGGTTGTTTTGGCGCCCGCTATGGTAGGCGCAACAGATGCCGCTCGTGTTGCTGCTGTTTATGACATAGCCCAAGGTGAGGCCGGATTCTTTTCAGAAGAGGACACAACGCTATACCCAGTAGCAAGTTCCATGGAAGGAATATTTGTTGCGGGTTGTGCCCAGGGGCCAAAGGATATTGGGGCCTCGGTGGCGCAGGGACAGGCAGCAGCAGGCAAGATATTGTCCCGGCTTGTTCCGGGCGAGAAATTGGCCCTTGAGGCCGCTGTTTGTGAGATTGACGAAGGTCTTTGCTCCGGTTGCAAGACCTGTATCGGACTGTGCAGTTATAACGCAATGACCTTTGATGACAAAGAAAAGTGTGTCAGTATAAATGAGGTCTTATGCAGGGGGTGTGGCACTTGCGTTGCTGCTTGCCCAAGCGGGGTAATCAAGGCGAAGCACTTTACAGATAGGCAAATGTTTTCCGAAATAGAGGGTCTGTTTCGGTATTCAAGTTAATATGAACGTTTTTGAGCCAAAGATAGTCGGCTTCCTCTGCAACTGGTGTTCCTACGAAGGGGCGGATGCCGCCGGCAGGGCAAGGAAAGTCTACCCTGCAAACTTTCGCGCAGTAAGGGTTATGTGTACCGGTAGGGTTGATCCTCAATTCATAATCAAGGCCTTTCGAGAAGGCGCTGATGGCGTCATGATCCTTGGATGTCATCCGGGTGATTGCCATTATAAGGAGGGTAATTTCCAGGCGCTTAAAAGGTATGCCGTATTAAGAAAAGTACTTGTTCAATTCGGGATAGATGAAGAAAGATTTAGGCTTGATTGGATCTCGGCCGGTGACAAAGAAAAATTCGTAGATGTTGTTACCAAGATGACGGAAAGTGTGCGGCAGCTTGGGCCGCTAAAGGGATAAAGTAAAGGATAATGCCGAAAAAACCAAAAATCGCCTTTTATTGGTGCTCAAGCTGTGGTGGATGCGAGGAATCGATCCTCGATTTGGCGGAAGACATCCTTGCAGTTATAGAGGCTGTGGATATTGTTTTCTGGCCGGTGGCCCTTGATGTTAAGTATAAAGATGTGGCGGCTATGGGCGATGGTGAAATTACAGCAACTCTCATCAACGGCGCCATCAGGATGGACGAGCATGAATCCATGGCCAGATTGCTGCGACAAAAGTCCAAATTGCTCATAGCACATGGAAGTTGTGCCCATCTTGGCGGTGTGGTAAGTCTTGCAAATTTTTCCGAGCGTGAAGATATTTTTACAAGACTGTACAGTGATGTCCCCACAGTAAATAATCCCCAAGGGCTTTTTCCGAAAAGCGGAACCATAGATTCGGGAAACTATCTGGAACTTTCCGGTTTTAACGATACCGTCAAGACGTTGGATCAAGTCGTAGAAGTTGATTACTATATTCCCGGCTGCCCTCCAACACCAGAGTTGATAAAAGAGGCAATAATGGCGGTCTTGGAGGACAGACTTCCTGAAAGGGGGGCGGTGCTGGCGGAAAGCAAGGCCCTTTGCCATACGTGTCCGTTAAAGGAAAGTAAGCCGGAGACGATACGGATAAAGAAATTTAAAAGACTCTACGAGTTCGAGTGGGATCCATCGAGGTGTTTCCTGGAACAAGGCATTGTCTGTCTTGGTCCTGTCACAAGGGGCGGTTGTAATGCGAGGTGTATTGGGGCAAATATGCCATGTAGTGGCTGTTTTGGTCCCCTTGATAATGTGACGGATCAAGGGGCAAAGGCTGCTTCTTTCTTGGCCTCATTGATTGATTCGACAGATGAGGAAGAACTGCAAAGGATTACAGCTTCCATCCCTGACCCGGCCGGCCTTTTTTACAGATACAGCCTGGCCTCATCGATGCTGAAAGGTAAAGTGGCGGGTAATAAGAGTAATTGAGCGAACGCAAATGAGCAAACAGATCACGATCGACCCTATAACAAGGTTGGAAGGCCACGGAAAGATTAATATCTTTCTTGACGACAAGGGCGATGTAGACCGTGTCTACTTGCAAGTGCCGGAGCTTAGGGGGTTTGAAAAGTTTTGTGAGGGACGGGCGGCAGAAGAGATGCCCACCCTTACACAAAAGATCTGTGGCGTTTGCCCGACGGCACATCACACGGCAGCAAGCAAGGCATTGGATCACCTTTTTGGAGTAGAACCTCCTCCTGCGGCAAGGAAGATAAGAGAGCTTTTGTACAACGCCTTTATCTTTGAAGACCATTTATTGCACTTCTATTTCCTGGGAGGCCCTGATCTCATAGTCGGGCCGGTTGCGTCCGGAGCCGAGAGAAACATTTTTGGGGTTATTAAGAAAGTCGGCGATGAAACCGGGAAAAAGGTTATCGACGTAAGAAACAGGGTCCGAAAGGTGATGGCCACCTTAAGTGGCAGCCCTCTTTATCCTGTCTGCGGGCTTCCCGGCGGCGTATCAAAAAGTGTATCCGAGGAAGAAAGGGCTGAGATACAGGTCGTAGCAAGAGATGCGGTGGAACTTGCAAAAGCGTCACTTGAGATATTTCGTGATGTCGTCCTTAAAAACAAGTCATATACTAAACTGTTATACAGCGATCTCTTTTCTCACAAGACATACTACATGGGATTGGTTGATGATAGAGACCGGCTGAACTTTTATGATGGAATGGTCCGTGTGGTCGATCCTGAAGGCAAGGAATTTGCCAGATTCGAGGCAAAGGATTATTTGAAACACCTGGAAGAACGTGTGGATCCACGGAGTTATCAGAAGATATTGTATCTAAAAAATGTCGGCTGGAAAGGATTTATCGATGGTAAAGAAAGCGGAATCTACAGGGTCGGCCCCCTTGCCAGGCTGAATGCCGCCGAGTGTATGACTACAGATTCCGCCCAGGTTGAGTTTGAAAAAATGTTTGATGCCTTCGGGAAAAAACCTGTTCACAATACATTTGCCTATCACTGGGCCAGACTTGTTGAAGCCTTGAATGCAGCAGAAATGATGTATGAACTTTCATCCGATGAGGAACTTACAGATACCAAGATAAGGAATATCCCGACTCAGATCCCAAGAGAGGGCATGGGTGTGTGTGAGGCCCCCAGGGGGACCCTTTTTCACCACTACAAGACTAACAGTAATGCCATAGTAGAGGAGCTGAATTTATTAGTTGCCACACAAAATAGCGCGGCAGCTATTTCAATGTCTGTGGAACAGGCAGCTCGAATCCTCATAAAGGGTGGGAAGGTTTCCGATGGCAAACTGAATATTGTGGAAATGGCATTTCGTGCCTATGATCCCTGTCTTGCCTGTGCCACCCACTGCCTGGATGGAAAAAGCTCCACAATTTCCAATTTGTGTGGTAAGAAAGTATAAACCCTAATTGAGTCAAACCCAATTAGGGAGTGATCACTGACCACTAGGCACTGACAACTTTCAATTGAGCAGTTTCGCTCAATTGAGAATAAATTTTAAGTAGAATCAAGAAGGAGGAAAGCAGTTATGGCCGTAGAAGTGCTAGATACATTGGGGCTGAAGTGCCCTCAGCCGGTTCTCAAAATAGCCGTAAAGGCCCCTGACATGAACCCGGGTGACACCTTGGAGATACTTGGAGACTGTCCTACCTTTGAAAAAGATGTCCGAACATGGTGCGAGCGCTTGGGAAAGGTCTTTCTTTCCATCAAGGACGAAGGTCATAATAAGAAAAGAGTCCAGATTCAGTTCTAATAGCGGAAGGACTATTTTGCGGGGAGAAAGATATTCCGCCGATAGAACTTTAGTTCTTCTATCGATTCCTTGATATCACTTAGGGCGAGATGATCTTTACGTTTTTTCACTTTTGCCAATGCAGGGTACCACCTTTTGACTAATTCCTTGACTGTGCTCACATCAACATTGCGATAGTGGAAAAAGGTGTCCAACGAAGGCATGTGCCTTGACAGGAAGCGACGGTCCTGCCAAATGGAATTGCCGCATAGTGGAGACTCGCCTTTCTTGGAATAGCGGTGGAGAAACTCCAATGTCTTGTCCTCAGCTTGACGACAGTTGTAGGGAGATCTCTTTACTTTGTCCAGAAGGCCCGATGACTCATGATGGGTCTTGCTCCACTCCTCAATAGTCGAAAGGGCTTGACTTGGGTGGTGTATTACTATATTAGGGCCTTCGGCAATTATATCGAGATTGCTATTCGTAACAATCACGGCTATTTCAAGGATTACATGCCTTTCGGGGTCTAACCCGGACATTTCCAGGTCGATCCAAATCAAGTTGTCAACCAATTCAACCTCTTTATTGTACCAAGTCTGATGATGATTCTACATCAACAGTAAGGTTTAATGTATTATAGAGGTTTTCAAAAGAAAACCCCTTGTCTACGAGTTTGATTCCATGATTTATCTTCTGCTTGTCTTGCAAGCTGAGCTTTCCAACAACAGCCTCCACCCCTTTTGCTACTGTAAAGGTATCACTCTTGGCAACTAGAATGGGCACACCATTTGCTCTAGCCCTGGTTCTTATGATTTCATTAGGGTAAAGGTCTCCGGTGAGGATCAGGCACCTCGCCCCACTTTCTATGGCAACAAGCTGAATGTCTGTCCGGTCGCCTCCAACGATAACTGCCGAGGACGGGTGTTTGATCATGTAGGTGATGAATTTGTCTACATGCATGCCGCCGACCAGAAAGCTTTCCACCAATGCCCCAACACCATCCTTGCAACAAACCACATCGGCGCCCAGAATATGAGCCAACTCGCTTACCTCTACGGCCTTCAACAAACTATCTGTCGGCAAACAGCCAAAAACCTTCATCTCGTTACGTTCTAAAAAGAACGAAACAAACTCCTCAATCTCTTCAATGTGTGCGCCTTCCACCTTATTAAAGACTACACCCATCACGGGATTACCTATGACTCTCTTTAATTCCAGAAGAAAGTCGATGCAAAAATCGCATGTATACCTTTCTACAAACAAGACGTGGGCATTTAGCAGCTGAACAAGCACCGAACCCGATATGCCAAAAGAACTCCCTTCACTGAAATTATAGTCACAGTGTACTATGACAACATCTTTTTGGTCAGATATTATCTCAAAAGCCTTTTCTATTTTTTCCTGTAGCCCTGTTATTGGCTTTTTGTAGTTTTGCTTTTTTAACTCCTGAGTTATAATAACAGGACAGACAGATTCAATGGGATCATCCAGCTCAAAGAGTCTGTGGATAAACCATGCCCCTTTGTCAATAATTATGTCCCCTAGTTGATACGGAAAATGCCCAAAAGGCTTAAAATAACCGATCTTAAAACCATCTCTTTTCAATCGGTCCATCAGTCCCATAGTGATAAGATCTTTGCCGGCGGATCTCTCAAAGGATGTGACATAGAGTGAAACCATGATAATACCCCTTCATCTCAGTCCGGGAAACCTGGTCATATACAACCAGATTTTCAATATATAGTAACTATACTGTAATTGCAAGTCCATGAAATTGGATTGAGAAATGGTGCAGTTACAAACGACAGGAGACTACTTCATGTTTTGTCTTGATTTCCAGGGTGTTGTTATATTACGTTATTATATCTTTAAACTCCTCAACAGGGTAAATCTTTAAATGGAAGAAAGATCGTTGCTACAAGGAATCTCTTCGGAAAAAATAAGAAAGCTGGTCAATTTTGAGCACCCTGACCCGCACAGCATCCTCGGTTTGCATCCCTATGTGTTAAACGACAAGAAAGGTTTGCTTGTTCGTGCCTTTCACCCGGATGCCGTAAGCGCTGAGGTTATCTTAAAGGGGGGGAACCCTTGTGTCATGGAAAAGTGCCATCCGGGTGGGCTATTTGCTTTCTTTTTCCCTCGGCGGCGCCGCACCTTTTCTTATAGGATTCGTTTTACCTTTGCCAACGGAAACCAATGGGAGTCAGATGCCCCTTATCGTTTCTTGCCTACGCTGGGCGACATAGACCTGCATCTGGCAGGAGAGGGGACTCATCACCGGCTATATGACAAACTCGGCGCTCATCTGCGTTCAGTGGATGGTGTGTCGGGAGTATCTTTTGCAGTCTGGGCTCCCAGCGCAAAATGTGTGAGCGTGATCGGTGATTTTAATTGCTGGGATGGCAGGTTGTTACCCATGAGAGCTATGGGGGCTTCGGGAATGTGGGAGCTTTTTGTGCCTGGTCTTGGGACAGGGACGTTGTACAAATATGAAATCAAGACTGCCGCCGGAAAACTTAGAACAAAGACAGACCCCTTTGCCTTTTCTATGGAGCTTCGGCCTGGCACAGCCTCCATCGTTTATGATCTGGAAGCCTATGAATGGCATGATTCTCGGTGGATAACTGATCGTGATAAGCAAAACCTGCGCGAAGAACCAATGGCAATCTATGAGGTCCATTTAGGCTCTTGGATGCACAGCAACAAAGACTCAACTAAATGGCTTACCTATCGGGAATTGGCGGAAAAATTGGTGAAACACGTAAAGGACTTCGGTTTTACCCACATAGAACTCATGCCTGTGGCCGAGCATCCCCTTGATGCTTCCTGGGGTTATCAGGTTACAGGCTATTTCGCACCCACAAGCCGATTCGGGACCCCAGACGATTTCAAGTACTTCGTAGACACATGTCACCAGCACGGCATCGGGGTTATTATTGACTGGGTGCCCGCCCATTTTCCAAAAGACGACTGGAGTTTGCGGCTCTTTGATGGCACAGCCCTGTACGAGCATCAGGATCCCAGGGAGGGTGAACATGCCGAGTGGGGTACCCTGGTCTTTAACTTTGGCCGGCACGAAGTACGCAATTTTCTCATTGCCAATGCCTTGTTCTGGCTGGACAAGTATCATATCGATGGACTCAGGGTTGATGCGGTGGCTTCCATGCTCTATCTTGACTATGGAAGAAAAGAGGGGGAATGGATCCCCAATCGCTACGGGGGAAACGAGAATCTTGCCGGCGTGGATTTTTTTAAGAAACTAAATGAAGCCCTCTATGGACTTTTCCCGGGTTGTTTTACCGTGGCGGAAGAATCGACCGCCTGGTCAGGGGTTACCTCGCCGGCTTACCTGGGCGGCCTTGGTTTTGGTTTTAAGTGGGATATGGGTTGGATGCATGACACATTGCTATACTTCAACAAAGATTCGATTCATCGGAAATATCATCACAACAACCTTACATTTTCAATGATGTATGCCTATAGCGAGAATTTTATCCTACCTTTTTCCCACGATGAAGTCGTCTACGGCAAGGGTTCACTTCTCAGAAAAATGCCGGGTGACGAGTGGCAAAGATTTGCCAACTTAAGACTTCTCCTGACATACATGTATACTCATCCCGGCAAAAAGCTCCTATTTATGGGCATAGAACTCGCTTCTTGGGACGAATGGGATCACAATAATAGTCTTGATTGGGGACTTGCTTTAGATCCCAAACGTCAGAACTTCCAACGGTTTATGAGAGACCTTGGCAGATTCTATCTTGAACACCCACCCCTCTGGGAATTAGACCCCTACCCGAAGGGATTTTCATGGATCGATTGTAACGACACCGATACAGGCGTGATCTCCTATGTTCGTTTCGGAAAAAAGAACCACCTGGTATGTGTACTCAATCTTACCCCGGTGGTGAGAAATGAATACCGAATCGGTGTACCCGAGAAAGGGGCATACACCGAGGCAATGAACACCGACTCTACCTATTATGGGGGGAGCAATGTGGGTAATGGGGGCCTTACCAAGGCTGAAGAAATCCCTTTTCATGGTTTCAAACAATCGGTTTGCCTAAATCTACCGCCGATTGCCTGCTTAGTTCTCAAACTGCAAAACGTATGCCCTTAAGCTTGACAAGAAAAAGGAGTATACAGCATGATCAAGTTCAGCGAAAGACAACTCAAGGTACCCAAATTATCACGGCCGGTTTATCTGGTAACGGCGGGCCAGTCGAAATTTGGCCGTGCGATACCGGAAAAAAGGATAGAGGAATTAGTCGTTGATGCACTCACAATGGCCGCGAAGCTCATTGATAAGACACCTGCCGAGTTGAAGAGCTACATACATACAGCGTATTACGGCCATTTCGCCGATCACTTTGGTGATCAGCTCCTTGGAGAAGCTGTAATTCATGACCGTTTAGGCCTTGACCCTTTAGGAAATATTGGGGTCAAGACAGGTGGCGCTACCGGGGGATCCACACTGTGGGAAGCCGTCAAGACGGTTGCTTCCGGGTATTCCGATTGTGTGCTGGCCATGGGTTGGGAACGCATGGATGAAGTCCCCACGGATGAGGGGAACCACCTGATCGCTTGTGCGGCCGATAAGGATTGGGAAACTCCTCTTGGACATATCTACACAGGCTACTATGCAGTAATGGCGCAGAAGTACTGGCAAGTTTTTGGGAAAGAAGAAGACTCTTTTCGCCAAACAATGGCAGAAATATCAGTGAAGCATCATGGCTACGCCCGGTTCAATCCATTTGCTCACTCTCCGATGAAAATTACCACCGATGATGTTTTGAAATCGCCTGTTGTAGCCTATCCTCTCCGTGCCCTTGATTGTTGTCTGATGAGTGTAGGCGCAGCCTGCGCGATCATCTGTGACGAAGATACGGCAATGGAACTGACAAAGAATACCAAGAACAAACCCCTCAGAATTTGGGTGACTGCCGGCTCACACACCCTAAGGCCTGCCTGCCGTCGAGATATGGAAATCCCGTTGCTTCCAAACGAAACAGACGATCAATATGCTGATCTTGGTAAGCGGTTCCCGGGTGGGGATCGCTATCCCGGATTCACCGGTTTTCTGGCCGCAAGAATGGCTGTCTGGTACGGTTACAGGATGGCGGGCATTATAGATCCGATGGAAGATCTCGATGTCGTTGAACTACACGATGCATTCACTATCAGCGACATACAGACTTATGAAGATATCGGACTCAGACCGTACGGCTCCGGGAGAGACTATGTAGAGTCCGGCGATTGTTACCATACGAACCCGAATACCGGAAAACCGGGCAGATTGCCTTCCAATCTGTCCGGGGGACTCATTGGATGCATGCACGCCGTTGGCGCAACAGGGATTATGCAAACATTTGAAATTGCCAGCCATATTTGGAACCGATGGGGTGAAATCCACGGAGACTCAAGCCTGTGGGATGACTTCGGCCGCCAGAAGCCGGATGACTGGACTAACCTTCAGGTCAATGACGCAAAGAAGGCCATGGCTATTAGCCATGCCGGGGTTGGCTCACATGTAACCGCCACTATATTGATGGATCCTGACCATCTTCTAAAAGAGGAGGATTAGATATGAGTATGTTTGGAACCGTGACAGTCAAAGATGGGAGATACCGAATTAAGGGAGATTTTCATCACGTCTCAGCCAACATACCCATCCGTAATCAGGATAATGCATGGCAACTCATAGGGGTTACAAATCCGAGAGATATGACCTATATCCACACGTACGGCGGCGAAGCCGTCTTTTTCGAAAACCTTTCTAAAGGAAAGATACATGGCACACGGTGCGACAACCCTGCTTGTGAGTTTAAGGGAACTGTTTACATTCCCTTCCGAATTCATTGCCCGGATTGTCTGGTAAAAAATACGGTGGTTGACCTGACAGACGTGTGTCGTAAGACAGCAATCATCCATACCTTTATGGTCTGCGAACGGTCAGGGGCTTTTAATACCCTGGACAAACCAATCAGGTTTATCAATATTGAGTTTGAAGGGGTTTCCACGATTCTGATGAGTTATCTTTCAGTAGGTGAGCCAAAGGTCGGCATGAGAGTCGTTCCCATATTTAGAATGCTTGATCCCACCTATACAATTACAGACCTTTCATGGGTTGCTGAGGCAACACCCGAAAGCGCCTTGCCCAAGGGCTTTTCGTTTGGGCACTAGTTTCCATCCAAAACTTGGCGTATCGTAATGGAAAGCTGTTTCACGGAAAAGGGTTTCTGAATAAATCCATTACAACCACGGGCCAATATTTCGCTGGCTTGCCCTTCGATACTATATCCACTTGAAAGAAGCACTTTGGCTTCGGGCCGGATCTCCTTTATTTTGTCGTAGGCCTCACCACCACCCATATCCGGCATGATCATATCAAGGATAACCATGTCAATTTCATCTTTGTTCTTTTCATACACATCTACCGCTTCCTTGCCGTTTCTTGCCAGCAATACTCTATAACCCATTTCTTCCAGGATCTCTTGACCAACCTCAATGATCATCTCCTCATCATCGACAAGGAGTACCGACTCTGTTCCTCGCATAAGGGTAGTTTGAGATTCCTGTCTCTGCGGAACCTTCTTTTCTGAGGCTGGGATAAAAACACTAAGTGTGGCACCTTCCCCCTTCTTGCTGGTGACGTCAATAAAACCTCCATGGTTCTTAACAATGCCATAAGCTGACGCGAGGCCAAGGCCGGTACCTCTACCCATTTCCTTAGTAGTAAAGAATGGCTCGAATATCCTGCGTTGTGTTTCTTCGTCCATACCCACGCCATTGTCTCTAACAGAAAACTTCACGTATTTGCCGGGTTCCACACTAAATGGCCTGGCGTCATCATTTCGCAATTCCACATTCCTGGTTTGAATGTATAACTCTCCCACTTCAGGCATTGCATGCCCGGCATTGACATACATATTTAACAAAACCTGTTCTATCTGGCCTCGGTCCACTTCCAATGTCCAGATTTCTTCTTCATAATCTGTGTGGATCTTTATCTCTTTTTTGGTTCTTCCAAACATTTGGATGGTCTTGTGGACCAATTCATTCACGTCGGTCGCCTTAACCTCATATTTGCCTCCTCTAGCGAAGCCAAGCAGTTGCTTGGTAAGGCCGGCCCCACTTTCGACAATACTCTCTATCCCCTTTAGGTGTTCATAATAAGGGTGGTCTGGGTCAATATTTAAGAACATCAAGGATGTTCGCCCCTGGATACCCATAAGCAGGTTGTTAAAATCATGCGCAACGCCCCCAGCAAGTGTACCTATGGCTTGCATCTTCTGGGCCTGCGTGAGCTGTGTCTGCAATTTCCGTTGCTCAGTGATATCTTTGAGGACACCTACAATCCCGACGATGTTTCCTTCCGAATCGAGGTTGGGAGCACCACTCATGCTAAAAAGCCTGAAAGTGTCATCCTTGTGCACCAATGTGCATGACGTGTCCGTAATTGTTTCGCCACTTTCTTTCACGCGCTTGAAAAGTTCTCGGTAACGGTCAGTCACACCGTCTCGAACAAAATCGGCAAACCCCGTGCCTATTACCTCATCTGGTTTATGTCCCAAGATTTTTTCCCACGCAGGATTGACATAAGTGAACATCCCGTCTAGGCTCAAAGTATAAATGATATCCGGAGAACTATTGACCAAATCCTGATACCGCCTTTCAGAAAAGGCCAGTTTCTCGCTGATGATACTATATTCTTTTTCCAATGTTTTCTGGTCAACAGCATTTCGCACCCTTTTTAGTAATTCCTCAAACTCAAACGGCTTCCTGATATAATCGTATGCCCCTTTCCTCAGCGACGTTATGGCAGAATTTAAAGAAGCATGACCAGTTATAATAATAACTAGTGTGCCAAGGCCTTTCTGCTTGATATAATCCATAATCTCGAGGCCATTCATGTCAGGCATGATGATGTCCAGGAGAACAAGATCAATATTGTTTTGGGCCAGGTGTTCCAAGGCTCCTTGGCCACTATGAACCGTTTGGGTTTCATAGCCCTCATTGCTGAGGAGAACCTTCAAGCTGTCACACATGCGCACTTCGTCGTCCACTATCAGTATTTCAGGTGTGTAGGCCATACCTACCCCCTTATTCAAGATACTTGTTGCAAACTTGATGGACTCGTAAAAAGTCCACAAACAGACGACACAGTAAAAAGCTTCGGATGCAAGGCGCGCTACTGTTCTCAAGCCGTAAGGCGCAACTCTTGAGGAATGAGACGTACTTATCGTACGTCGCAATGATTTACCCTGTTAAATCGGCTTCGCCGTCTCGCGTAGCGAGAATTTAACAG
>RCNB010001744.1_pt1 | contig 13589 bp, 12 predicted proteins | sample 2041321 | NCBI WGS metagenome assembly RCNB01 (sample SAMN09708232, study PRJNA481090) | Marine sediment metagenome, whole genome shotgun sequencing project. | reverse complement strand
TGAAATATTTTGATAAATGTCTCCATTAAATTCTAGATTCTTAAAATGTTAAAAACGCACAAATGTACGGTTTTATGAGTAATTTAGCCATCTATTGAATTCGAAAGAAAACGTTAATTTTTTATCTCTAAACTTTAATTCTAAATAAATGGTATTTAACGTATTTAAAAGACCATTCTCAACGGTTCTTGCCATAGGTTTTGTTTTTAGTATAGCCGTATTTATTGGGTATTATTTGTTAACTCCTAAAGAACAATTACCTGTTTATAGTCCGTCAGATGTGAATCCGAGATTGGTAGATTTTTCTATTCAACATATAAAGAATGATCATAAAATTGCAGACTTTAGTTTAGTGAATCAAAATGGTAATGAAATCACAAACAATACATATCGAGGTAAAATTTATGTAGCAGATTTTTTCTTTACGAGATGTGCTACCATTTGTCCGATTATGACTACTAATATGGCGGCGTTACAAGATCATTTTATAACAGATGATGAAGTACTCTTTTTATCACATTCAGTGACACCAATACTAGATAGCATACCTATTTTAAAACAATACGCTCTAGATAGAGGTGTAATTGATGGAAAGTGGCACATAACAACAGGAGATAAGAAACACATTTATGAGCTGGCACGTAAATCGTATTTTGCTGTATTAGATGAGGGAGATGGAGGAGCGCAGGATTTTATACATACAGAACAGTTTGTCTTGGTAGATACAAAGAGGCAAATTAGAGGTTTTTATGACGGTACGGATGCAAAAGAAATAGCACGCATTATTAAGGATATTGAGATTCTTAAGAAAGAATAAATAAAAAATCCGATGAAAACTTCATCGGATTTTCTACGTTATATTTTAGAAAGTACTACCTTTTCTAATTGTTTATCAATCATTAATTTATAGAACTCTTTTAAGGCTTTGTAATTATTTGAATTGATAATCGGGCTTTTTATGGCTATGCTAGACAAAATTTGCAGTGAATTATTTTTAACAATCAGCACAAATTTATAGGTACCTAAATTATCAGGTAATTCATATAGGCCATTTTCTGGTTTTGATTCTAGTTTGTAGCCCTCAGGCATTTTAACCGTGACCACATACTTTTCGTCCCAGGGTGAAGCAAAATCTACTGGATATTTGCGTTCTTCTAACTTGAATGGGTTCTCCTTTTCTGCTAAAAAAAATAATGGTGAAAAATACATTTTATCACCAATAATTTCAACTTGTGTATCAGATTCAAAACCAACATTGTGCATTAACGGTTTAGCAATTTCCTCTTCATTACTGACTTTGAACTCAATGATTTCAATATTCTCATTCATTTTTTCTAATTCAGCTATTAAATCTTGATCACTCACTTCATTATATTTATTTCGGTAGTTTATTGCATTTAAGTTGTTGTAGGTAGTTCTGTAAGATCCGGTCAACAAAGCGTCCGTATCTATCTTTGCGATTAAAAACACTTTTTCTGACGCGCTTTTGCTGGGGAATAAATTGATCGATTCAGATTTGCCATCTTTGCGTACAATTCGACCTTCCCAGTTCAAATCTCGTGCTGGTAAAACATTCGGTAAACTATATTTTTCTGTGGCATCTAGTAAAATTCTGTTATTTTGAATTTCCACGCAGGCTATCACATAGTTAAAGCCTTGACTTGTAGGGAAGAGAGGAATTCCATGGTCACGCGTACTAATTAAAACAGGGTTTGCTGTGAGACCAGCTTCCCTAAGCATAGCAACTAATGTCAGATTAATTTCGGCAACATTACCAACACCATCTTTATATGCTTTCCTAACACCATCAGTTGTATATTTCCCTGTAAAATCATTCCATGTTATTTTACTTTTAACAAATTGAAATATTTTAAAAAGTTTATCTTCAGTTGAAGTTGCAGTGCTTAATACATTTTTTAAATCTTCTTTAAAATGTGAAGTCTTTTTTAACTGTTCACCAAAATTTGAACTTTCGTAAATATTTTTTGTAACATCTTCCCAACTATTATTATAATATTTATGTAGACCATTTTTAGGTACATATGCCGTTATCTCAAATTCTAAAGAAGTAGTATAATTATCTAAACTGCTCATATAAGGCTCTTCAATAAGAGCAGGAATATTTTTTTGAACACAATGAATTATATTCGACGTAAAATCTATCTTATCTCGACTGAGAGTAGTTTTGACTGAATAGTTTGTACTTGCATCCGCAGCACCTCTATTCGTTGTAGTTAAAGTGACATTAGATTGCTTCTGAGATTTTTTAATGTTAATTGGATAAAAACCTTTTGACTGATTTTTGAAAACAAAAAATTCAGGAGTAGTCACCATAGCATCTATATATTTTATTGGAATTTTATCTTGAAAAATCAGGGCGCTAATATTTGAGTAATATGGAGATCTAATCGTGTATTCCCATTCAATAACGCTACCTTCATTCAAGTCAGGCATTGTAAACTTTTTACTGTTCCAGTATTCATTAACATCTTCATCAAATATTTCTTTACTGCTCAGCTTAAGCTTTTCAACCTTACCATTCGTTAAATTGAATGTGTAAGCCTTTATAGATACGGTTTCGTCATTATCACCTTTATATAAATTTATATTTTTTGTTGCCCATTCATAGCCTTCTTTCTTGTAGATTTTAATTCGTTCATGAATTTTAGTCATCAACATCCAACCTTCGCCTTGTTGGTATTGATAAAAAGTTCTTCTTTTTTTATACAATATGGCAGCATTTGCACTTGAGTCTAACGGATAAAACTTTTCTTCTAACTCTTCTTTTGATACTTTTCCAAATTTAAGATCTTGAGAAAAAGTGAAATTAGTTGATAAAAAGAATAGTAACAGAATGGTGGTTGCAGGTTGTTTAAGCATGATTATTTTTTTATGAGAACAATTTTGGTTTTGTCGTGTTTTGCTATTTGCTTTCTGAAATTTCTATAGGCCTTGTAATCTTCCTTTGGGTGGGTTCCCTTTTTAAGGAGATGAGTTCTTGAATATTTTAGTTTTGTGTCAGAGATTTTTTTAATAGAAAACGCATATGTTCCAAATTTATTTTGAATAGTTACATCATTTGCTAAAGCTTCTATGCTATAATTATCAGGTAGCGTGATTTCGAAGGTGTCAGTATCAAGAAAACCTCTAGATATTTCTAAAGGCAACTTTCTATTTCTATACCGTTTAGGTACCCTAGAAAGTCTATTAAAAGCATTTACGGTAAATAGCATTCTGTCACCACTAAAGGTTGCGTAATCTCTTGCAGTAATAGATACCTTTTCTTTAAAAATAATACTATCTCTATTATTATGAAATAGATAATTATTTATGGTGAGGTTGTTAATATATGACCAATAGTCACTTTTGTAATATTCATTTATTTCTCTTTCTGATTTTTTTTCAATAACGTAATGATTATCGTATTGAATTCCGGCTGAGTTGATTTCGATTTGTCCTAGAATATTGCCCGTATTATTAACTTTATATTGAGCTGTAGTTTTTTGAAAGCTCATGCTGTCTTTTAATATATTGGTATGTTTTATTTCTCCTCCCTCTGGTTTGATAACTAATACATCTCTGTCATCACTAAATGTTCCTTGGTAACCAAACGGAACCGTTTGACTTGTGCATTCTAGCCAATAATTTTTTTCAGGTGTCGGGATATGTAAAAAGGCATGATTTGCTTGAGGTGAAATGATATCGCTGTCAATATTTCTTTTTTCACTCCCCGCAATTAATAAGGTATAATACGATTCAACGCCGGCAACATCTAGCAATGATTTCGTGTAATTTGTGAGCGCCTTACAATCGCCATAACTCAATTTGTCAACATCACTGGCTAACATGGGCATCCAGCCGCCAATACCAACTTGTATGCTTATGTATCGCGTTTTTTTCTGTACAAAATCGTATATAATTTTTGCTTTTTCGATGGGATCATCTATCCCGTTTACTAGATTTTTAATTTTTATTTTAGTTGCCTCAGGAATTTCTGCCCTGGGAGAAATTAAATTTTCATATTCCCATTTTCCATATTCATTCCAATTATTAGCCTCGCCATCATAACCTTCTAAATGAAATTTATTTGAAGCTAGCCTAGCTGAAGGCATAATTTCTTGAGGTGAAGGCGAATATTCTTCATATTTAATTGCTGGAGAATTGTTAAGTACATATGAGAAATCAGTCGCATCCTCTTCTCTTTCAATATGAAATTCCTTGAATTTTTTTTCAGCGCTTTGTATCTTTAAGCTATTGGGAAATTTAAGAGTGTAACTACTTTTTTGAACACTCTGATTGTAAGCATCAAAAGGATACCAACTATTGATAAAAGCTGTATTAGGGCTCTCAATTTCATATGCATAATGAATGGTGTATGGGTAAGAAGTAGCTACATAATTGTAATACTTTAATCTACCATCATTGAATAAAGAAATGCCATCTGCTGCTGCATAATCTTTAATATTTTTTTTGGAAACTTTTTTTATTTCTTTACCTAAAGAATTATAAACAAGAATTTTTAATGATTTAATTCTTCTGTTTTTATCATAATGTACCGTAATTTCAGCTTGATCATCGCCTAATTCATTTAAAATGGTAACAGCTTTATTGATTTTAATAATCATTTTTCTTTGAGATACTAACTCAACATTCGTTTCATCAAAGCGAATAACGGAATTGGCGTTTTTTGTAAGACTATCGGGTATTGTTAATATACTCAGATTTAAATCTTGAGCAAAAAGTAGTTGAAAATTAAAAATAAACATAAGTAGCATTAGCCCCTTAAACTTCATAGCAAGTAGTTTAGCGATAACGTAAATGTATCAAATTATTCTTTAAGTTTTGAATCTATAACTATTGTTACTGGGCCATCGTTTACTAAGTTTACTTTCATATCGGCGCCAAAAACACCTGTTTCGATCGTTTTACCTAAATTTTTCTCTAGCTTTTGAACAAATTTCTCATATATAGGAATCGCAATTTCTGGTTTAGCAGCCATTATGTAAGAGGGTCTGTTTCCTTTTTTAGTGCTTGCCATCAAGGTAAATTGACTTACCACTAAGGCATCACCATTGATGTCTAACAATGACGTATTCATAACGCCATTTTCATCGTTAAAAATACGTAAATTAAGTACCTTATTAACTAACCAAACAATATCGTCATCGTTGTCATCAGCGGTAATACCTAATAAGATAAGCAAACCAGTTTTTATTGAACTGATAATCTTATGGTCAACTGTAACAGAGGCTTCAGAAACCCGTTGAATAATAATTTTCATAATCTATACATAATCATCAACTCTATAATTTTCATCTTCTCCCGCTAATAATTGTAAATAGCTTTTGTACCTCGAGATTGCAATTTTATTTGTTTCTATTGCCTTTTTAATGGCGCATTTGGGCTCATTGGTGTGTAAGCAGTTGTTGAATTTACATTGACCTTTCAATGCAAATATTTCGGGAAAAAAATCACCAATTTCTTCTTCCGCAAAGTCAACTACGCCAAAACCTTTAATGCCGGGAGTGTCGATAATATATCCGCCGAAAGGCAGATGAAACATTTCGGCAAAGGTAGTAGTATGTTGGCCTTGTTTATGTTGTATAGATATTTCTGAAGTCTTTAGGTTTAAATCTGGTGAAATTGTATTAATTAAAGTTGATTTGCCAACACCTGAATGTCCAGAAAACATATTTACACGACCTTTCATGATTGTTTTTAACTTCCCAATATTTATATTTTCTTTTGCAGAGACATCTAAACATTCATAACCAATATCACGATAAGTTTTTTCTAAATCTTGTTTTTGTTTTAAGAGTTCTTTACTATAAATATCAATTTTATTGAATAAAATTACCGTTGTAATTGAATAGGCCTCTGCTGTGGCTAAAAAACGATCGATAAAGCTCGTAAACGTTTGAGGGTCTTTGAGAGTTACTAATAAGAAAGCTTGATCGATGTTAGCGGCAATAATATGTGTTTGTTTTGAAAGGTTTACTGATTTTCGAATGATGTAATTCTTTCGGTCGTGAATTTTATAAATAATACCGTTTTCATTACTCTCTTCAATTTCTATATCAACAATGTCACCTACAGTAACAGGATTGGTACTCTTTATACCGCTGATGCGAAATTTACCTTTGATTCGGCAATTAATTATCACGTCGTCTTTTGCCCTTACAGTATACCAACTACCGGTTGATTTTGTTACAACTCCTGTCATTCATCAAATTTTAACAATATTAACATTATTTATTTTTTTAACATTATATTCGATAAAAATTTATTCAAAAATTTAAAAAAAGAATTCAAAATGAAACAAATCATGCTATTTATGTTGCTAGCTTTAGCGACGACTTTCACCGTAGAAGCTCAGGCAGTAGAATACAAAATCATTACGAGTGTAGAATCAATTGTGCCGAATGGGGTGGGGCGATCAAGGTTGATGTCAGCAAATGACAGCAAAGATTATAAGGCATATACGACTACGCAAACTGAAGATGATAATTCGCGTAATAAGTCTGATAGAAAAGGAATGAGAGTTAAAGGATTTGATGAAACTAAATTGTTGAACTTTTATAATATAGGAGGCATTAGATTTCAAAATATCGCTACAAATGATGCCATAGTTACGTCTAAAATAAATACAATGACGGCTGAAGGATGGGATTTGACTTTTGTTACTAGTGGTGTTGAGTCATCAGGTAAAGGTGATAATCAAGGTATTTATATAACCCGATATATTTTTAAAAGAACTAAATAACACACTGTTGAAGCTGTGCCTGTTTTATTTTAAACAGGTTCAGTTTTATTTAGCATGCTGTGATCTAATACTACAAAGCCATCTCCGTCAAAGGTATACGACCCAGTAAATTTATGATCTGCAATGACATTGCTGAAAGTATAAGAAAATAGTTGATATACTTTTTGAGAGAATGATTCTTCGTGATATTGAATTAAAATATACATTTCAGCGTCTAAACTTGTAATTTCTTCATTAGAGAATTCATATAACGGACTTTTACTATCGATTTCATGAACGACCGTCCAAATAGTGGGTAAATACATTATTTTTTTACGTTCTAAATTTAAGTTATAAAAACTTCGATTATAATTTCCAAGTTTATCTTTTTCAGAGATAGATAATGTAACAGTGATCTCTGGTTCAATCATGATGCTTTTTCGATTATTCATGAGTCTAAACATCAGTGCTCGATTTTTCTTAAAGCCTCTAAGTACAATATTGTCACTGAAATGAATGGCTGCACGAGGGCGCGAAAACCTTCCATAAAGTAATCCAGTTATAAACGAGAAACTGAGGAGCCCAATGAGTGCTTCGAATGAAGATATGAGTCCGGCTATAATGCCTTTAGGGGCAATGCCACCATAGCCCACCGTGGTAACTGTTTGCGCACTAAAGAAGAAGCCGTTCAAAAAATCTTTGAATAAACTACCTGTAGATGGTGCGATTTTCTCAATGCCTATAAACGTATAAATAAGCCCGAAAAAAATATTAAGAAGTAGATAGCCTATAAGAATGAAAAGAAAAAAGCGGGCCCATGTAATACTAATCAAATAGGCATACAAATCGTTGATATGAGAATCACGGTTGATATGAATTATGTTTGATGAACCGTCTTTATTTATAATTTGTCTTGCACCTTCTTGCGTATTATATCCAATTCCAGGGTCTTTCGTTTTTTTTGCCATGTAGCTAAAATAATTTATTTTCGGAGTATTTCAACAAAAAGCCGTTTCATAATATGAAACGGCTTCAACATTTTAGTGCTTTTCTAATTTTCTTCGGGTAAGAAACTATAGTTTTTTGAATAGTATAACATTTGCTCAATAAAAGAGTTGGGTTGAATTATATTAATGGAAGTTATTTCTCCATTATCATTCATGTCAGGTACCAAAACAGGATTTACAAACCCACTATATGGAGCGGATGTAAATTGCTTATTACGTTCTAAAACTTCGCTATGAATTGCTTGATTTACTTTTACACCATATCCTTCTACTAAAGCCTCTACCGCTTTGAAATCTCCTTCAGATTTTATACGTTGTGTTTCACGAAGTAGTTGTCCGAAAAGTTCATGTAACTTTTCATAATCGTTGATATTATAATATGTTTTTCCATCTCTTGTTACCTTTTCAATAACATTATCTGTTTTTCCTTTTTCGTAAGCCCAAGCAGAAACCCATTGCCTGTTCCGCATATGCGCTTCTTCAACATCATCACCAATATTTAGCCGAATTAATTGTGTTAATAATCCATTACGGATATATCCATCGTAAGCAGTTTTGCCGACTTTTTGCCAATCTTCTACCAAACCTAATTCTTGTAATTTTGGATTGTATAAATAGTACAGACCTACGAGGTCTGCTCGCCCTTCTTCTAATGTCGATGCATAGTTTTTTAAAGTCTCTTTTGTTTCGCCAACTCCAGGATTCATTTGCCCTGAAGCATGCCCTATTACTTCATGTAAAGCAGTATGCAATTTATCTGCCAATTGACCATATGTTTCTTCTAACTTAAGTTCCTCCTCATCATGAACAAATTCTTTTAATCTTCCAGAGCTACCGGCATTGTTATATGCATGAATTATGTTTCCTAAGGATACAGACTTGCTACCAACAGCAGCACGAATCCAGTTGGCATTAGGTAAGTTCACACCAATGGGCGTGCTTGGCGAAGCGTCACCCGCTTCACCCGCAACATTGACTACTTTATAGGTTACGCCCACAACACTGTCTTTTTTATGTGCTTCCATTAATGGTGAATTATCTTCAAACCATTGTGCATTTTCTGTTAGGACCTCCATTTTTTGAGACATGTCAAAATCTTTTATTTGTACAATAGTTTCGTATGAACCTCTATACCCCAACGGATCATTATATACTTCAATAAAACTATTAATATAATCGATGTTGCCTTCGATTGCAGCGGTCCAAGCTTCATTGTAATTATCCCAAGTTTGTAAGTCTCCTGTTTTATAATATTCAATAAGCAAACCTAAGGCGTCTCCTTGAGCCTGGTTTTCTGCAACGCCTTTTGCCAATTCTAACCATTTTATAATTTCATCAATTGCAGTACCATAAAGACCTCCAGATTTGTAAATTCGCTCTTTCAAAACACCGTCTTCTTTCACTAATTGTGAATTTAAACCATACGATAAAGGTTTTTGTGGGTTTGGAGACTTCATTTTACTATAATAAGTTTCCACATCGGCATTGGTAACGTTTGGGCCATAAAAATTGATGGCTGATAACAATACGTTATCTACACCTTTAGCTTGATTCACTTTTTTAGCGTCTTTATCATTAAAAATGACATCGAATGCATTGCCTTCTAGCTTAATGTTAGTGTCTTTTAATAATTGTTTTAAATATGGAACTGAAAAAGTAGGTTTGATTTTGTTATTAGAATAGTGATGATGGATTCCATTAGAAAACCAAAGACGTTTTAAATAAACTTCGAAGTTTTTAAAATCTTCAGTTGATTTATCTCCTTTGTATGAAGTGTAAACATTTTCTAGTGCTTTTCTAATTTTTAAATTATGTCGATAATTCTGATCCCACATAATATCTCTACCAGCCAAACCTGCCTGCGTTAAATAGTAAACAAGGCGCTGTTCTTTGAGTGTTAAATTTTCAAATCCGGGTATTTGATATCTTAAAATTTTTAAATCAGCAAACTGCTCTACAGTGTAATCAAATTCTTTTTGAGCCTTAACAATAACTGGTTGTTGAGCTTCTGTTTTGCACGGCCACAAAACACTTAAAGTCAATATAATAATTAGGGTGTTTTTTATTTTCATCATCTTTGAATTAGGCTTAAAGTATCACAAATTTAGGTAAAAATTGGTTTAAATGATTACATTTGTGATAATAACTAATCTATATAGTTAACAAAATGAAAGCTTTAAAATATTTCTTTTTACTTATGCTGATTGTCATTATAGGTGGCGCTATTTATATAGCAACTTTAGATAATTTATATGATGTTTCTAGAACAAAAGTTATAAAAGCACCAGTAGAAGTAGTATATAATAATGTAAATGATTATAAAAATTGGCCAACTTGGTCTCCGTGGTTAGAACAGGATACTTTAGCACAGATTAGCTATAGCGATATTACTTTTGGTAAAGATGCTTTCTATTCTTGGAAAAGTGATGATAAAGATGTAGGTGAAGGAAATATGACTACTACAGCTAGTGAATCGTTTAAGTCAATAAATCAACATTTAAAAAGTATAGCACCTTGGGAGTCAGAATCTAATATTTATTGGACGTTTAAACAAGTGGCTGAAGGTACGGAAGTAACATGGGGTATGAAGGGTGAAATGGATTTTGGTGAAAAGGCTTCTATGGTATTTAATGGAGGAATGGATAAACTGATAGGTTCAGATTATGAAAAAGGCTTAGATAAATTAGACGCTGCATTACAAGAAGACATGAAAAGATTCACTATAAACGTGAATGGCGTTACAACACATAGTGGAGGTTACTATATTTATAAAACAGGTTCATGTAAAATTGATGAATATCAATTTAATAAGAATGAAATGATGCCTCAAATTGATATGTATGTTGATAAAAATACGATATCCACGGCAGGCCCAGCGTTTTCATTATATCATAAATTAGATATTGAAAATAACGCTGTCATATTTTCTTGTGCCGTGCCTGTTACTGAAAAAGTTATTACTGATGCTGATAGTGGCTTGCTTACCGGAATGTTAAAACCTTTTGACGCGGTTAAAATAATATTACAAGGTGATTATAAAAATATAGACGCAGCTTGGTCTGAAGGAAGAAAATATATTAAAGAGAATGGCCTAGAAGAGTTAGAAACAATCCCAGCATTAGAGGCATATCCTACAAATCCTGTTTTTGTACCGAACCCTGCTAACTGGATTACCGAAATTTATATTCCGGTAAAACAAAAGCCAGCGAGTTAGGTTTATCTAATTTTTTCGTATTTCAAATAAATATTTTAATTACACTTCAGTATATAGAAAGCAATCAGTAGTATGATCATTTACCATACCTATGGCTTGCATATATGCATAGATAACAGTAGAGCCAACGAACTTAAACCCACGCCTTTTTAAATCTTTTGACAGTATATCAGATATTTCTGTGGTAGCCGGAACTTCTGACGAGATAACAAACTTATTTTTAATTGGTTTTCCATTCGTAAAACTCCAGATATATTTTGAAAAGGAGCCAAACTCTTTTTGAATATCCATAAATAATTGTGCATTGGTAATAGTGGCTTTTATTTTGAGCTTATTTCTAACAATACCAGCATCTTGAAGTAGGGCCTCATATTTTTTTTCTGAGTATCTAGCTATTTTTTTATAATCGAAATCATCAAATGCCTTTCTAAAATTTTCACGCTTCCGTAGGATAGTAATCCAACTCAATCCTGCCTGAAATGTTTCTAATATTATAAATTCAAATAAAGTAGCATCATCGTAAGTAGGTTTGCCCCATTCATTATCATGATATTTCATATACAGAGGATCATCTCCGCACCATGTGCATCTAGTTTTTTTCATTCTTCTAAAATTTCTATAAAAATAGCATTTTATGCTTAATAATAAGGGGTATCTTTGATCATGAATCTGAGTTATTGGGAGTTAAAATCCTGGTTTATGAATGTTGACTTTACCATTGTTGGTAGCGGTATTGTCGGCTTGAATTGCGCTTTATATTTAAAAAAAAACTACCCTAGCGCCAACATATTAATCCTTGAAAAGGGAATCTTGCCACACGGAGCAAGCACAAAAAATGCAGGCTTTGCATGTTTTGGTAGTTTATCTGAAATTATCGAAGACTTAAAACATCATTCCGAAGAAGAAGTTTTAGAATTGATTCAAAAACGTTGGCATGGATTGCAATTATTACGCAAAAACTTGGGTGATTTAGCTATAGATTTTCAGCAAAATGGGGGGTATGAATTATTTGCTAAAAATGATCTTTTATGGGAAACATGCTCAGAGAAAAAAGATGAAGTAAATGAAATGTTACAAGGACTTTTTAAGGATCTTGTTTTTTCTAGCCGCGAACATTTATTTAATTTCTCTATGGTTAAAGAACAGACTATTTTTAATCAGTTTGAAGGGCAGCTAGATACGGGTAAGATGATGCTTACTTTATTAAATAAAGTACAAGCTTTGGGTGTGAGAATTATTAATAATTGTACGGTTGAAAGCTATGTTGAAAATCAAAGCTGCGTAAAGGTAAAAACGAATATTACTGAATTTTCAACAAATAAATTGTTGATTGCGACAAATGGCTTTGCAAGACAATTTTTAACGGAAGATATTCAACCAGCTCGCGCTCAAGTATTGATTACAAAACCGATAAAGGGTTTGAAGATAAAAGGCACATTTCATCTAGATAAAGGTTATTATTACTTTCGAAATATCGATGATAGAATTTTATTGGGTGGTGGTCGAAATTTAGATTTTAAAACTGAAGAAACGGTTGAATTCGGACAAACATCCTTAATACAAAACAAACTCGAGTCAATATTGAAAGATGTAATCTTACCAAATACCAATTTTGAAATTGAAAATCGTTGGAGTGGTATAATGGGCGTTGGTCATCAAAAAAAGGCAATAGTAAAGAACGTTGGTGAACATATTTCCTGCGGCGTACGTTTAGGTGGGATGGGTGTTGCCATTGGTAGTTGGGTGGGTAAGGAATTGGCTGAACTGATGTCTAATGATTCATAAAACAGAATTAAAATGAAGAACATAATATTCGGCACAAAACTTTTCGTTGGTTTATTTTTTATGACGCACGTTGTAGAAGCACAAAACAATACGACTCAAATAGATTTTAAGATTAAAAATTTCGGTGTTTTTGTAAATGGTAATTTCAGTAAAGTAACTGTTGAAAGTAATTTTGATAAGCGTAATTTAGCGGGTAGCTATATCAAGGCGGCGGTAGACATAAATGCTATCAATACAAATAATAAAAAAAGAGATAAGCATTTATTAGAGGCCGAATATTTTGATGAATTAAATTATAAACAATTGAAATTAGTCTCAACGAGAATTGAGAAAAAAACTACTAATAGTTATGTCCTTACGGGTAAATTGACCATCAAAAAAATAACCAAAACGGTTGTTGTTCCTTTGATAATTGATGAAAATGATGCGGGCATAGTATTAAGTACAAGCTTTGAATTAAATAGAAAAGATTATGGTGTTGGTGGTAGTAGTTGGGTACTGTCAAACACGGTTAAGATTGAAGTGAAACATACCATAAAAAAATAGATAATTGAACGTGCAAGTAGATTTTGATGTAGTAATTGTCGGTGGCGGTTTAGCAGGATTGGTAAGCGCAATTCATTTGTCAAAATCTGCTCTAAGAATATTGCTTATTGAGAAAAATGAGTACCCAAAGCATAAAGTCTGTGGTGAATATATATCGAATGAAGTATTACCGTATTTAAAGTCTCTAGAAGTTGATCCGATAGCAATAGGAGCGCAAAGAATCAATCGATTTTTATTAAGCACTGCAAAAAATAAAATTATTGAATCTGAATTACCATTAGGCGGATTCGGAATA
>RCNB010001743.1_pt1 | contig 13598 bp, 14 predicted proteins | sample 2041321 | NCBI WGS metagenome assembly RCNB01 (sample SAMN09708232, study PRJNA481090) | Marine sediment metagenome, whole genome shotgun sequencing project. | reverse complement strand
TTTGAAACAAATCGATTTCAAAGGAGCTTCAGGTATAATTAAATTTTTGGCTGGAAGCTGTCTGAGTGGATTAGGGATCGTTTTGAAAGAACCCTAAGCAATTTAACTTTATGGATGAAACCCCCTATTAAAACAGAGACCTTTATTAATAGCCCGGGCGGGTTCTTTCATTACGAGCCCTTATTCACGAGTTTTTTCAGCAAAAATTTAATTATACCTGAAGCGGCAATGTTTTCAAAAGGCTAAAGTGTTACGAAAAAAATTTATATAAAGGTAGTTAAAGCTACGAAATGACCCATATATATTTCTCATAATCTAAAACCGATTGAGGAATTGTCAATGTATTCGGCCGAATCACAATATATTGGATGATCCTCGGCTTTGGCTAAATAAGGGTGTGATTGTCTTTTTGCCTATTACTATAGACAATGGCCAACAAACTTCCATAATACTCGAACGGTTATTCCACAATTTGGTTAATTCTTTTTCAATCGATTCAACCGGATCTACTCCTTTACTTTTCTTGTAATTTTTTACTGCAGACCAAGTGCCAAAATAATGAATGAGCTGGTTCTTTGTCCATTTAGCAGACATGCTAAAAGAGGGACTTGCTAACTTGCAAAACGGAAAAGGAATACTTTCATATCCATTTTCGACGAGTTTTCTTTCAGGCGGCCAAAATTCACCAACGATATTAAAATAAAAATGTTTGATAACCGAATCTATTTCCGGGGATACGGTTACCAGGTTATATGTCCAGGCCGCAATAATGCCGTTACGCTTCAAAACCCGCTTGGCTTCCTTGTAGAACCGGTCAAATTCAAACCAGTGTAATGCTTGGGCCACGGTTATCAGATCAACCGATTCCGCGGGAATCGTTGTTTTATGTGCAGGCGCTACTTTGTATGAAATTTTCTCATGTTGGATTGCATTTTCAATCTGTTGCTCACTGGCGTCAGTCGCAATTACTTTATTGAAGTATTTAACCAATCCCAATGCGGCTTGCCCTGACCCCGTGGCACAGTCCCAAGCCAGATCATGACTTGGTGTTACTGATGATAAGAATTCAAATAGTGCTCCTGGATAACCGGGACGATATTTGCTATATTTTTCAGAGTTATCAGAAAAATGATTTTTAAATTTATTATTCTCCATACAATAATCATCCTTACCCAATATCTTCTTTAAAATCTCAGCTTAATGGGCATTGAATGTTATAATCAAAATGAAACCTGATGAAGTATCACCGGAAAACCGACAAAAAGGGGCACCCTTTTCGTTGCAGTGCCCCATTATATTTCAAGTCCACTGGGTGAACTTTATTTTCTGTTTGATTGATTAATGAATCTCGATTTTTTTAACGGCGCTCTCTTCAGACTTGGCCAGACTCACTATCAGGATGCCATCCTTATAGCTTGCTTCAATTTTTTCCGTATCGACCTTTCCCGGAATTCGGAAGCTTCTCTGGAAGGGCCCGTAATATCTCTCTGAACAGTAGCAAGATTCGCCTATGGAGCCCCCTTCCGTTTTTTCACCGTTAACCGTAAGAACTCCTTCAGAAAAAGAGATATCGAGTTCCTTCATGTCGATGCCAGGAAGTTCCATGGTAACATGATATTTTGTGTCTGTCTCCGCTATATCGGAAGCCGGTGTCCAATCACTCTCGTCAAGATAAGTGGGCGGAATCACCCAATCGCTAAAAAAGCGGTCCAAGAGCCTGGTCTGCGGTCTGAAAGCGACGTTGTATTTTGGCAATACATTTAACATTCTCATCATTTTAATCACCTCCCTAAAAGCAAGTTTTCCTTACTTATAATTGAAAATATAAACATTTTCCGTCTGAAGTCAATAATCGAAAAGCTGCCAAGATTGCGTTAATAATCGCCGACGGCAAACTAAAGTAGAGCCGACTGTTGTTGAAAACAGGTGCTTATGCCGGTTATTGGATCAGCCGTCAACGGACGATTCCCACACCGGCGACAATTTTTGCACCGGCGATATCTGACTGCCATTTAATTATTAACGATGTGGAATGCGGATGACGATTCGTTCTGTTAATTTATATATTGTGAACGGGGATACAAATCTGTTAAGCTGGAGCAAAAATATGAATAAAAAGCGAGGTTAAATGGCAAAGATTGCGCTGACAGGCATCAAACCGACCGGGACTCCCCATATCGGCAACTACTTGGGTATGATCAAACCGGCCCTCGAGCTGGCTCAAAGTTACCGGGCATTATACTTTATTGCTGATTATCATGCTCTTACAACCGAACGAGATCCAAAAGAAATGAGCCGCCAAATATACGAGGTGGCCGCCACGTGGTTGGCTCTGGGGCTCGATCCTGAGAAAGTTGTGTTTTTCCGCCAATCGGATATTCCGGCAGTTTTCGAGTTGGCCTGGATTCTGGCCTGTCTTGCCTCCAAAGGGCTTTTAAACCGGGCTCACGCATACAAAGCTGCCGTGGAGGATAATATCCGCCAGGGAAGAAGTGCGGATGATAGTATCAGCGCAGGACTATTCAACTATCCGGTATTGATGGCCGCTGATATTCTTCTGTTCGGAACCCATTTGGTACCGGTAGGTCAGGATCAGAAACAGCACGTCGAAATCGCCAGAGATATCGCATCGAGTTTCAATTCCTATTACGGCACAGTTTTCAGAATTCCGGAAGCGTTGATTCGTAAAGATGTGATGAGCGTACCTGGCGTTGACGGGCGAAAAATGAGCAAAACTTATAAAAATACTATTCCGATCTTCGCTGATTCCAAGGTCATTCGCCAGCAGGTCATGCGCATCATAACTGACTCGAAGCCACCTGAAGCACCCAAAAACCCCGAGGAGTGCAACGTCTTTGACTTGTACCGGCACTTTGCCCCGCCTGAGGCCGCCAAGCTCACAAGAATGCGCTACCTCAAAGGGGGTGTAAGGTACAGCGATATCAAAAAAGAACTCATTGAGCTTCTGCTTGAAAAATTCGGTGAAAACCGGCGGACATATGAGACTTTACTGAAAGATCAGCGCATCATTAAACACATTTTGGAACGAGGGGCCAAGACGGCAAGGTCCATTGCTAACCCGGTACTGACAGAGGTGCGCCGTAAAGTAGGCATAAACTTAACATAAACGGCGACTCGTGGAAAAAATGTCTTTCTGAAAGAAACAGGAGGCGCCTTTTATTTTAAAAAATTATACTCATTGAGCGGGTATTGGTGCACCTATACGGTTGTAATGTTAACGAACTCCTTGGTTCCATCATAATACGGATTTATTTTCTCGATTTTACATATTTGCTTGCCGATATGCCGGCCACACACCCTTCTCCAACCGCTTTGGCCACCTGCCATGGGGGACCGCAAATATCTCCGGCAGCATAAATTCCGTCAATGTTGGTTTGCTGTGATTTGTCTACCAGGATATACTTATATTTTTTGGGATCCAGGGCCACACCCAGAGTGGCTGCCAGTTCCGTTGCCCCTTTGGCGCCCAATTCGATAAAAACGCCTGAAACGTCCAGCCGGTCACCGTTATCGAGTATAACACCGGTCACCGATTCATCCCCCTCGATCCGCTTTACGGTACGGCCCAGATGAATCGAAACATCAGAGGCCTGAATCTGATCAGCCAGCTTTTCATTTACATCAATTTTATCGGTCACCAGATGTACATCACTGGCGTAGAAAAGCATTGTCAATGCCCCTGAAACGGCAGACGACTCCCCTCCGATGATAGCCACCTTCTTTCTTTTATAAAAATTTGCATCACAATCCACACAATAACTTACTCCTTTGCCGAAGAATTCCTTTTCACCGGGAATGCCCAGCCGTTTCCGCTGAATACCCATTGCCATAATCAGCGCTTTGGCGTAAATCCTGCGTCCGCTTTCTGTGTTGACGATAAATCCATCATCGTATGCTTTGGTCAAGATGGTATCTTCGTTCAAAATTTCAGCGCCTGCCGCTTCAGCCTGCTCAATGCCGGCATTAAGCATATCCTCTCCTGAAACATTCCCCAAACAGCAAAAATTTTCAACATGTGCTTTGTACAGGCTGGATTGATTCGTTCGCCCCAAAACAACAACAGACACCTTGCTCCGGCCGACATGGATTGCCGCCTGAAGACCTGCCGGGCCTGTCCCCATGATCGCAATGTCATAATGATTATCACTCATGCCGCCTCCTATTCTAATTCCTGCATCTCACCGTTATACTTTGATGGTGGGATCATATGATTTTCAACCTCTTAGTTTGTTCAATGGGAGCAAAACGAGCCATTTAAATGCTCAAAATGGTCAACTGGACGATGGAAAAGTGCCTTCGTGAATTTCAATCGGAAAATATTACTGAAAGGCACTATAATGCAACAGTTTTTTTCGGGAAGTGAAAATCAGGGAATCAAGATTTACAAAATATTCGTAAACACCCCGGTAAAATTTAACATTGCTATTTTTTTAATAATATAACAATATAAGATTAAAGGGAGAAATGAATATCAGAACAAACGTATATTTATTTCTTACTTTTCCATGAAATAATCCTCAAAAAATAATAATTCCAAATTCAATACAAAGGCGCGATATCGACTGTATTCATTTTTATTTTATGAACTTTTAAAATCACTTTAATTTCGTAAAATCTGTATTATTTTAGTTTCATTAGGAGTTTTATTTTTATGGGCGAGTTATGACACTAAATCTCCGATTTTTTGAGTTATCGATATATTATGGATGATTAAACCAAACCTTTCTATTAAACGGTTCTATCTGTAATGTGTGATGAAAGGAGCTATCATGACTGACTTTGTATTCAACTTACTGGAAAGTATCGGTTTTCATCATCCTATCCACCCTGTTGTTACACATCTGCCAATGGGCATGATCATGGGCGGTCTTCTGTTCGGCCTGGCTTCTTATTTTCTGAAAAAACCTGAACTGGCAAGAACCGCTCTTTACTGCTCCGTTCTGGCATTGATCGGTGTATTTCCGACAGTTCTATTTGGATATATGGACTGGCAGCATTCTTACGAAGGGGAATGGATGTTTCTTATAAAATTAAAAATGGTCCTTGCTGCGGTGCTGGTTGGACTGCTTGCAGCCTGCATTAAAGTCAATTCAAAAAATGACAGTGTTACCACAGCAGGCCTCACGCTTTATATATTATGTATGCTGACGGCAATCGGTCTGGGATATTCCGGAGGGGAGCTGCTGTTCGGTTAAATGAAAAACAGATGTTGATAATAAAAACTTAATTATAGCCAAGGAGCGGAAAATGAAACGAGTCTATCTTATTGCGGGAATTTTTGTAATCTTATTTTCGAATCAGTGTTTCGGTGAGGATATCACTTATCGGCATACCATAACAATTGATCAGATTACGCTCCAGTGGGCACTTGATGCCGAATCCATCTCCATTAAACTGTCCGCCCACACCACGGGCTGGGTCGGAATCGGATTCAATCCCACCGAAGACATGAAAGACGCCAATTTTATCCTCGGTTACGTTAAAGACGGCAAAGTAAAAGTCAGGGATGATTACGGGTCTTCTTTGCGGAAACATACCAAGGATATCAAATCCGGCGGTCAGGAAAATATAACCAATGTATCCGGCAATGAAGAAAACGGAACCACTGAAATAGCGTTTACCATCCCGCTGGATTCGGAAGATGCGATGGACAGTGTGTTAAAGATCGATGAGGACACAACCGTACTCCTTGCATATGGCTCAGGTCGGGACAGCTTTCTGTCAAGACATAAATACCATACCGTCATGAAAGTAAATCTTTCAACCGGTGTCCATCGCCTAACCCATTATCATTAGTCTGAAATCATATGAATTATCCATTTAAATCAAAAGAGATTGAGTATTTTCAACGGGGTTTATCACGCATGGCCTGCAAACGCATTCTATTTTTCGCCATCATCAGTATTTTTATATTTGCAGGGATTACCTTTTCCGGCAACCAGGAGCATCAGCCCCATGATATGGAGAATATGAACACCATGCCTTCACACCCCCGGATGTTTGCACCGGAAAATGGCCCCGCCACCGCTCCGGGGGAAGTCGGTGTCTCTGAAAAGATAGGGCAATTCATCCCTGCTGATATCCGGTTTTCGGATGAAAATGGGCATCCTCTGATTATCGGCAATTTCGTTGACCGCCCGACGTTAATATTACCGATTTTTTACCATTGTCCCCGGATCTGCAGCCTTCTTCTGGCCAATCTGGCCAATGCGTTAAATGGTGTTACGTTTACACCCGGCAGCGAATACCGGGTTCTGGCTGCCAGTTTCAATGAAGAAGAAACACCGGATGACGCAATAGACGCCAAGAAAAACTATCTTCAACTGCTTGGCAAAGATTTTCCGGAGACCGGGTGGAAATTTCTGACCGGGGATTTGAAAAACATTCGGTCCTTAACCGACGCAATAGGATTTAAATTTAAAAAAATAGATTCCAGATCATTCGTGCATCCGAACATTCTGGTCAGTGTGGCGGCAAACGGTAAAATCATCCGTTATTTGTACGGGCCGGATTTTCTCCCCTTTGATATCAGCATGGCCATCGCTGAAGCGGAAAAAGGGACCCCCGGAATTTCAATTAAAAAACTGGTCTCCTACTGCTTTTCCTATGATCCGGCGAGTAAACGTTATGTATTCAAGATATTCAGGGTTTCAGCAATCGTGATTCTCAGCCTCCTGACTGTTTTCATCTTCTTTTTACTGCGGAAAAAAGGCCCAACAACCGAAAAGGGGGAGTAAGAATTCATGAATGAAGCAATCTCTTTTTTTGAAACACCGGCACCGGCACGGTTCACCGGAATCTGGTCGTGGCTGATTACCACCGACCATAAGCGGATTGGCCTGATGTATCTATCCGTCATCCTTGTCTGGTTTTTTACGGCAATATTTATTGGTCTGCTCATACGGACCGAACTCATGTCGGTCGGGAAAACCATTATGGAGCCCCAGATCTATAACTCTCTGTTTACCCTTCACGGAGTGATTATGGTCTTTCTCTTTATTATTCCGGGCATTCCCGCGATTTTCGGGAACTTTCTGCTCCCGATTCAGATCGGGGCAGATGATGTCTTCTTTCCGAAGCTCAATCTGCTGTCTTTTTATCTGTATGTGCTCGGCAGTATTTTTGCAATTGTGTCACTGTTTTCAGGGGGGCCGGCGGACACGGGGTGGACATTTTACGTCCCCTTCAGTGTGTCGACCAGGACAAATGTATCGCCAACACTCCTTGCGGCGTTCATCCTGGGTATGTCATCCATGCTCACCGGGCTTAATTTCATCACTACCGTCCACCGGATGCGGATCAACGGGATGCGTTGGCTGCAGATACCGCTGTTTACCTGGTCACTGTACGCCACCGCATGGGTTCAGCTCCTGGCCACCCCGGTGCTGTCAATTACCATGCTTCTGGTGCTCTTAGAGCGGTTTATGGGGATTGGACTGTTTGATCCGTCAAAGGGGGGGGATCCCCTGCTTTATCAGCACCTGTTCTGGATGTATTCTCACCCGGCGGTTTATATTATGATTCTCCCCGGCATGGGGGTGATTTCCGAGATCATCCCGGTGTTTTCCCGAAAATCCATTTTCGGATACAAGGCCATCGTGGCCTCAAGCATGGCAATTGCCATTGCCGGCTCCCTGGTGTGGGCACACCACATGTTCACCAGCGGCATGAGCGATGTGGCAATTTTTGTTTTTTCCCTGCTGACCTTTCTGGTGGCTATCCCCAGTGCCGTCAAGGTGTTTTCATGGGTTTCCACCATGTATAAAGGATCGATCCAAATGACGCCGCCGTTGCTGTTCTCGCTTGTGTTTATCTACCTGTTTTCCGTGGGGGGACTGACCGGTCTGGTTTTAGGATCTGCAGGAACAAACATCCATGTTCATGACACCCATTTCGTGGTGGCCCACTTTCATTTCGTCATGTTTGGCGGCACGGGATTTGCGTTCTTTGCTGCCCTGCATTTCTGGTGGCCCAAAATGTTCGGCAGGATGTATGACTTTAAAAAAGCCTACGTGGCCGCAATCTTAATTACCGTGGGATTTATCTCCCATTTTCTACCGATGTTCATCCTGGGCTTCATGGGGATGCCGCGGCGGTACTATGATTACATGCCCCGGTTTGAAACCGGAAACATGCTGGCCGGAATTGGCGCGTATCTCATGGTTGCCGGGATCGTCCTGTTGTTTGCAAACCTGTTTTTAAGCTTTAAAACCGAAAGGTCCGCCGCCTCTGACCCATGGGGCGGTACGACATTGGAATGGTCCGTACCGTCGCCGCCACCGTTGCATAATTTCGTTGAATCCCCGAAAATCATGGAATTTCCCTATGATTTTTCGGATGTTTTGAAAAAACACGGTCCCTCACACGCAACCGGAGATTATGGAAAATAAAACTGACACCAAAGGTTCCCGGCTGGGCATGTGGCTGTTTATTTATACGGAAATCATGCTCTTTTCCGGTTTGTTTGTTCTTTATGCCGCTTATTTGGAAAAATACCCGGCAGATTTTATTTTAGGCGGAAAAGATCTGGCACTCGGTTTTGGCGCAGTCAATACTATTCTCCTTTTAATCAGCAGTTTCGCGGTTGCTGCGTCCATCACGGCGGTTCGGAAACAGGCCAGAAACCTGGCCACCGGCCTGCTGGCCATGGCCCTGATGAACGGCGGCATATTTCTGGTAAACAAATATTTTGAATGGAGCCAGAAAATTCATCACGGGATTTACCCCAATTCACCGGATTTGCTTAACGGGCCGCCGGGTAGAAATATTTTTTTCGGCCTCTATTATGTGATCACCGGTCTTCACGGACTTCATATTATAATTGGCATGGTGCTGCTTTTTGTTTGTGCGGTGATGGTCCATACAAAACATATTAACCACGGCAAGTACAGCGTGCTGGAAAATTCCGGTTTGTACTGGCATCTGGTCGATATCATCTGGATTTTTATTTTTCCCCTGTTTTATCTGATCATTTAAAACAGGCATATTAACCAAAAGGATTGAACATGGCAGACAACATCGCGCATTCACCTATCATGTCTTATTGGAAACTCTTGGGCATCCTGGCAATACTGCTGGTTCTCACGATGATCACCATTGGCGTTTCAATGATTGACCTGGGGCAATTCAATGTGTGGATCGCATTGCTCATCGCCTCCGTGAAATGTTCCCTGGTGGTGTTATTCTTCATGCATTTAAAATTTGAAAACCGAGCCATCAAGCTGTCCTTTGTGGCTACAATTTTCTGGGTGATGATTATCATCGGGTTTATTTTCTGGGATATTGCTTTCAGGTAATACAAACATGAATGATTTTATTAATCCGCTGGAACATGTCGATCGGGCCTTTATTTATATCATCGGCTTTTCTCTGGTACTGCTGCTTTTCATTACCGTTCTGATGGTTGTTTTTGTTTTCAAATACCGGCGGAGCAAACATCCCGAGCCTTCGGACATTCGCGGAAACTGGGTCCTTGAGACGGCCTGGACGCTGATCCCCACCGCCATTGCCCTTTCCATGTTCTACATTGGCTGGTCATCTTATATTGGACTCCGGAATGTACCCCCAGGGGCGGTTGAAATTGACGTCTATGCCCAGCAGTTTTCATGGATCATCGTCTACCCCAATGGCAAGGAAACTGAAAATGAGATCGTGGTGCCCCGGGGAAAACCCGTCAAACTGAATGTGACTTCCGAAGACGTGCTGCACAGCCTGTTTATCCCGGCGTTTAAGGTCAAAATCGATGCAGTGAAAGGCATGAAAACCTATGTCTGGTTTTACCCGGAAAAAGAAGGCAAATACATGTTTCAATGTACGGAATATTGCGGTGTAGGACATTCGGCGATGACCGGCACCCTGACCGTCATCCCGAAAGCAGAGTATGAAAAATGGCTGGAAGAAGAGGAATAACCTCAAAAAACAGTAAACCGCGATTGACGATCACGTTTTTCAGGCTTTATCCTGGCCTGATGAAAATCCCCATGAACCTGATGATCAGCCTTTCTGCTGTATTCGGGGTTGTTCTAAAAGAAAACGTGAGTAATACCGTTATGTTTCTGACCGGTTCCGGCATATTTTTACTTGCCTCCGGCGGGGCAGCCCTGAATAACTATCAGGACCGGCATATTGACCGCCATTTATCTCGAACCCGAAACCGGCCGTTGGCATCAGGGAATCTTGCTCCCCAACAGGCGTTAATCCTTTCGGTAATACTGATTTTTATCGGGCTTGCCATCCTGTATTTCATCCATTTAAACTTTTTCCTGCCAATGTTGGGAGTTATTGCTCTGATAATCTACAACGGCATCTATACACCGCTGAAATCCAGAACCGTTCTTGCCGTTATTCCCGGCGCTTTCTGCGGCATGATGCCCCCTTTGATTGGCTGGATGGCTGCCGATGGAGAACTGTTTTCCATTAAGATATGGATGGTCATGGTAATGTTCGGGCTCTGGCAGTTACCGCACGTCTGGCTGATCCTTCTCAATCATTGCGCAGACTATTCCCGATCCGCCATACCCAATATGCTTCAACAGTTTACCCGAAAGCAGCTTGAGAGGATTGTTTTTATCTGGATTCTGAATTTCTCGGTAATGCTGCTCCTTTTCCCTGTTTTTTATATAAAAAATAAAAGTTTACTCGGATGGATCATTATATTTACCGCCGCCAGCCTGATTCTTGTGACATTCGTAAATTTTTTCATCCGCAGCACCAGCCGTATCTACATCCAGTCGTTTAACTATTTAAACGGGACTGTTTTTTTTGTCATGATTCTGGTGATCGTTGACCGGATGATCGGCATTTGATCTCGGAATTGGTCGAGGCATAAAAAAATATATTCCTACATTCTGTTGTTGCAAAGAGCACAGTGACGATGAAATCCCATTATGAATAAAACACTCGAATCGATTATTGAATTATTACCACACTCAATATTGGTAAATAGTCCTCTGGCCTCCTGTCTTTACTTGTCTTTTAAGACCTCCAGCGTTATGACAATGCGAACGTCTTTGCCGATAACGCCCATGTCGGCAAACTGTCCGGCCCCAACCTTGTAATCCAGCCGGTTGATGGTAAAGTCGGCCTCAAATCCAGCAACCATCTTCCCTTTTTTCAGAGGATTTTCCTTCATGCCGTAATAGGTGAACGGTATGTCGATTTTTTTTGTAATTCCCCGGATGGTGAGATTTCCCTCGATGATGTATTTATTTCCTTCCACGAGTTTGACACCCGTGCTCTTAAACATCATGACCGGGAATTTTTTGGCCGCAAAAAACTCATCCGACCGCAGGTGGTTGTCCCGCTTTGTGATGTTAGTATTAATGCTGCCAACCTTGATTTCAAATTCAACACTGCTGACATCCTTGTTGTCCGGATTGAGTATCAGAGTGCCTGAAAAATCATTGAACAGACCACGAACGGTGGCATAGATGTGCCGGACATCAAAGTAGACACTGGAATGGACCTTGTCGATTTCCCATTTTTCAGCCTTTGCAAGCGCAAGGTTAGACCAGACAAACACACAAAGAATAATGGCAAGAATGCTTGTTGTTTTTTTCATGGGTTGCCTCCTTCTATAAAATGACGATAAAAGTATATCAAATTGCCTGATTAAAAATAACATAAGTATGCTGAATAGTAAATGGAAGCCTTCTCAAAAATAAAGATCATGCTCAAGAACAAGGCGCGAGGCAATGAGAAAGCGGAGCATACGAATGTATGTATGCATTCAGAAGGGGCTCGATGCGCAGTTATTGTGTATCAGATTTGTTTTTGAGATGGCTTTCACAAACTGAACCGTTCCGTAAACATTGATCGTCGTGAAAACCCGATCCGAACAAGCGCCTTGCAAATGTCCTTCATCATCCGGGGCGGGCCGCACACAAAGATTGCCGATTGCCTGCTACAGCCTGAAAGCAGTTTTTCTAATCTGGCTTGATCCAGTCGCCCTTTTTCCTCATTACTCGCCGGATCTTCTGTGAGCACATGAATGACCCGAAGACCCGGCAAACTTTTTCCAAGTAAAGCAAACTCATCTGAAAACACAATGTGCTCCCGGGTCCGGTTGCTCCACACCAGGGTGACGTTTCGCTGATCACCCATGTCTGCCAAAAACCTAAGCATGCTCAGCATCGGAGTAATGCCAATGCCCCCGGCAATCAAGATGAGCTCCCGGCTTTTATCGCATCGTAAATGGGTAAAGAGCCCGAATGGCCCGTCCATAAAGACCGTGTCTTTTGGCTGAACGTCACCGATGTTTCGGGTCCAGTCCCCGCTGGTGCGGATAACAAACTCCAGACTGCCGGGTCTTACAGGAGATGAGGCAATGGTAAACGGGTGGGGCTCCCTGGAAATATTATCAGATGCAAATGAAATAAAACCGAACTGGCCCGGGATGTACGAAGGCGTATTTTCTGAATTTGGCTGAATTGTTACGCAAAAGGCGTCTTTACCGGCCAAGTCCACACCTGAAACCGTAAATGGCTTTTTTCGGATCATGATGGGTTTGAGCCTCACCTTCGCTAACACGATGGCATAAAGGCCTATGGCGCAAAACACAAAGATTCTTGGCAGACCCTTTTCAAAGGTCTCACTGACAAACAGCACATGGACAAACAGGGCAATGTAGATCGTAAAGGCTGCCCACTGGTGCATGATCCGCCAGCGGTCAAAAGAAAGGCCGATGTTTAGACGCCAGTTGGCTACAATCACAATGCCCAGAATCATCAGCAGCAGAAAAACACCTACAAATTCCGGCCAGTAGCGGAAACTGACGGGAATGGTGGTCATGTCCTCGGGCATAAAAATCAGCACCGGGTGAATGACCGCACAGCAGGCAATGAAAATGCCGGTGATACGGTGGAAATTTAACAGATTGTTTAAGGCAAAGACCCGGTCCAGAAATTTAAACCGTGCACTTAATACGGACTGCATGAGCACCAGACAGGCGACGATAATGCCCAGCACTTTGCCGGACCGGAGCAAGGTTTTGTCAAATCCGAATTTATACAGTATGGATGAGGATTCAAAAAAAAAGGGAATGGATATGGCACCGGCAATTATGGCAAGAACTGTTGAAATGATCAGTGTGCCGAGAAACAACCGAATGGCCGGGGATAAAATTGTTGCCCGTTTTTCATGCGTGACAGTCTGCATATTCGTCTCCGTGATTATGGTAATTACGGATTTATGTTTATGCGCCGGGCCGCTTTAGAAAGGAAAAATTTTTATTTAGTGTTTGAATTATACATTACCAGACGGGCAAGTCAATCTATCCCCTTTAAATTTTAATCGTACTCATTATAATAATCTGGCTTATACAAAGCATGGCCTTTAATTTAGGACTTGTAGCAAAATCAAGATAGTTAAAAAAATAGCTGGTAACTTCTCTATAAATTATGATAGTAAATTGGCATCATGAGATATCTTTTAAAAAAATGTTATATTCCTCTCTAAAATCTTCAAACAGCGTATAAAAAAACGGCATGTAAACAAGCGTGAGCAAAGTGGAAACAAAAAGTCCGCCGATAGCAATCAGCGTAAGTGGTGAAAGTCTTTCAAGGCCGATCGCACGTTCT
>RCNB010001742.1_pt1 | contig 13600 bp, 13 predicted proteins | sample 2041321 | NCBI WGS metagenome assembly RCNB01 (sample SAMN09708232, study PRJNA481090) | Marine sediment metagenome, whole genome shotgun sequencing project. | reverse complement strand
TGCTTTTGAAGTTATAGAAGATAGTAACTCCGCGCTCGGTGGACTTGCCAAACGAAGACAAGTAAAGGTGACCATTACAAAAAATAGCAAAACACTAAGCTTTCTGATACTTTTATACCTGCCAAAAAAGATTGACCGGGCCCCACTTTTTTTAGGTTATAATTTTCATGGAAATCATACAGTTATTAACGATCCTGATATTATCATCTCAAAAGCCTGGTCTCTGAATAATGAATCAATAGGCATTACCAACCATACCTTAACTGAAGAAAGTAGGGGAATGCGATCCAGCAGATGGGCGATAACCAGGATGATTGAAGCCGGTTATGGTCTGGCAACTATTTACTATGGAGAAATAGATCCTGACAAAAATGATTTTACAGATGGTCTTCATTCATTGTTCTATGCAGAAGGTCAGAAAAGGCCAGCCAAAGATGAATGGGGCGGTATTGGGGCCTGGGCCTGGGCTTTGAGCAGAGCCATGGACTACCTGGAAAATGATATGGAAGTTGATAAATCGAGGGTTATCGTTTTTGGCCATTCAAGATTGGGCAAAGCTGCATTATGGGCCGGTGCAATGGATGAAAGGTTTGCAGGAGTAATTTCCAATGATTCAGGTTGTGGTGGAGCTGCCTTATCTAAACGTAAATTCGGGGAAACTGTGGCTCAAATAAATGAAAATTTTCCATATTGGTTCTCCGGGAACTTTAAAAAATACGACAATGCAGAAGAGGAACTACCCGTAGATCAGCATGAGTTACTGGCTTTAATTGCTCCAAGGCCTTTATATGTTGCTAGTGCACAAGAAGATGAATGGGCAGACCCTAAAGGAGAATTTCTTTCCACATACTACGCTACTTCTGTTTATTCATTATTTGGAAAGGAAGGTATCCTATCAAATGAAATGCCTGGTGTGAATTCTCCAATCCAAAATACGGTGGCCTATCATATTCGAACCGGTAAACACGATGTTACTGAATACGACTGGGAACAGTATATCAAATGGGCGGTTGAACAATTTGATTAAGGAATAAACTTTTGGTTTAAATAGAATCAGTTGAAAGGGAAAATTTCGAAAATATCTTCTTTAACAATTTCATTATTATAGGAAAGCGTCCATCCCAATGAATTGGTCAGTATGTAAAACTTAGAAAGTTCGCTTATTAATCTGTTTTCTGCATTCTTTTGCAGAGAAGAAGCTTTCACTTTCTTTAGTAGGGAAGCCTTTACATTATTCTTGATCTTGTTATAATCTTCGGCACTAAACTGGTTAAAATAATCTGAGGTCACATCATAATACTCGAAATCCGGATTAATTTTAATCTCCGGATCAGGAATATTCATAATCCTAAGAATTTTGGCAACTTCATCTACTTCAAAATTAATCTCATTTAGATCATAAGCAACAACAACTTCAGCATTCACCACTACTAAAGCTTTCTTATCTGCAGTAAAATAAGGACCAAATAACTGTTGGGAATCTTTATAACTGTATACCTCGGAAAAGTGACCTTCGGTGACTATTATCTTAGAAACATTTTTAATCTGCTCTTGAATAAGTAAACTATTCTCCTTTAAAATAGATTTTTCCTCTTTGCCTTTGTTCCAGGATTGAAAAATCAAAATCATGGCCATTGCAATTACTATTCCTACTAAAATTCGCTTCATATATCGAAATTCATAAATGGGTGCTCCTTTTTTAGACGCGAAATTTTCTCTTCTAGCGACTTCAAAAATAATTGATGCTGCTCTGCCTCTTTATTAAAAGGCCTATGGGCTAATCCTTTCTGAATTTCCTGAACCTCCTTCATTACTAAGTCTGCCTTCTCAGAAATCCAGACGCCTTTGAATTTTTCCCAGATATAGTCAATTGCCAGATTATTAGGATGCACCATATCTTCGGCATAAAATCTATAATCCCTTAGCTCGTCCAGCATAATTTCATAGGCTGGAAAATAGTACAGGTTTTTATTTGATGTGGCTGATTCCATAATCTTGCCAACGGCTGAAATCAAATTTGCTTTACTTCGTTGATTCTCTACAAATCCATCCTTTAAATGCCTAACCGGGGAAATTGTAAAAATTACCGAAGCACTTTCATTTACCTTTCTGATCTTTTTAATTATCCGCTTTATACTTTCTTCAATTTCACTTTCTGTAAGTAACTCCTTTGTAAATTGTTTTTGTGGCAGTTTATGGCAATTGGCAACCCTTTTTTGAGCTTTAACATCTTTGTAAACCCAAGCAGTACCCAGAGTAATTATTAAATGACTGGCCTTACCGAGCTGATTTCGTGTATTAAGAAGAGCGCTATTTAAATTGCTAAGCAGGTTCTCTTTGGATGGATCACTCAGGTCTGAATGCGAATCAAAACAATGCCAGCGTTCATTGTAATAAAAAACATCAGCGTCCAAATAACCCTTTTCTTCTAATGCACGGACTATTAAGTTTTCTATTGCTATAGGGTGGAACAATATGCCAAAAGGGTTTTGAAGGGTTTGAAATTGATAATACTTGAGTTTCCCTCCAATATTTTCTACAAAACAAGAACCCAGAAGAAATGATGCATTTTGATAGTCTATCCGCTTTTTCTCAAAATGTAAAGGAACTATTGTTTGAAGCTTCATATTGTCTGTTAAGTAAGGTTAAATGCAATCAGCAATATTCTTCAACATTAAAGTATAAGCTTCTTCCAATTGTACATCTAACTGATTCACAGTTCCAAGTATTCGTTTCAGACGCTCTAGTTCACCATTTTGTAAAGCTTCGGCTGCCTTATTTATTTCATTTTGAACCAGGAGCTGAATATTGTGCATATTTTCCAAGCTATAGAGACATTCATAACCAAACTCATTGGTTATTCCCATATTTCTGGAAGTTTCCCATGCAATTTGCGATAATGACAGAAGCTCCAATTTAATTCTGTTACTTCCAAGATACCTATATAAAGAGTCATTGATTTGTACAGAATCTTTTATTATAAAAAACTCCGGAAAGTTCTCCTGAAAGTCTTTCATTTTAGAAATACTGGACACCGCCTGTCCATAAGATTCAGGTACCATTTCTTCATAGGCTTCAATTGCTTTTGGAATTTTAAGGTTTACTTCCCTTGCCTTGTGTAATTCCTTTAAATTATTTTGTATCTCTTCTTCAATTTTGTCGATAGCAATTCTTTTATTCTCATTAACGGTGTTTGAGGCATTCCAGTTGTTAAACCAAATCGCCAGGCTAATACCAAAGAATATCAATAAGATTTCACCTACAATATATTTCCAATTAACCGTAGAAGGTTTAAAAAGTCGCATATGTTTTATTTTAGGTACTCCTTTGCTTTTTCCAGGGCCAGGGGAATCCCTTCTGGATTTTTACCTCCTGCTGTAGCAAAGAATGGCTGGCCGCCACCGCCGCCATCAATATATTTCCCTAATTCTCTTACAATTAAGCCAGCATTCAAATTCTTTGATCCAACAAGTTCTTTAGATATATAGCATGATAAGGTTACTTTTCCTTCTTGCTCCGCGGCCAATAAAAGAAATAAATTCTGTCTATTCTGCCCCAATTCAAAGGCAAGGTCTTTGAGTCCTGCAGCATTGAGATCTACCTGTTTGGCTAAAAATTGCACTCCATTTACCTCCTCAATAGACTTTGCCAAACTTTGCTTTAAGTCACTTGCTTTCTCTTTAATCAAAGAAGCTACTTCCTTCTTGAGTTTCGTATTTTCATCTTGTAATGTTATCAGAGCCTTTAAAGGATCATTGCCCCCCTTTAAATGAACACGAATTTCTTGCAAGATTTTATCGTTTTTTTCATAAGACTTTCTAACCGCGTCTCCGGTAATGGCTTCTATACGTCTTATCCCGGCCGCAATAGCACCTTCCGAAACTATTTTAAAATGCCATATATCGCTAGTATTTTTAACGTGGGTTCCTCCACATAGTTCCATGGAATTGCCAAAGCGGACACTGCGTACAGTATCTCCATATTTTTCGCCAAAAAGCGCCATGGCCCCTTCAGATAAGGCTTCCTTTAACGGGACATTGCGTTTTTCTTCCAATGGAATTTGGGCAGAAATCCTAGCATTAACAAAGTCTTCTACCTCAGCAAGCTCCTCTTCCGTCATTTTGGTAAAATGAGAAAAATCAAATCTTAGATAATTGGCAAGTACTGCTGATCCTTTTTGTTCTACATGGCTTCCTAATACCTGTCTTAATCCTTGATGAAGCAAGTGCGTAGCAGAATGATTTTTGGATATTCTATCTCGATAAAGACTATCTACTTCGGCTCTTAAGGTTTCCGTTGTATGTACAGGTAAAGTTTTTGAAAAATGTATGATTTCATTATTCTCTTTTTTTGTATCAAGGATATAAACTACATCTCCATTGGGAACTTCCAAATAACCTTTATCTCCTGCCTGGCCGCCACCTTCCGGATAAAAAGGGGTTAAATTGAAGACCAATTGAAACAGGCTTCCATCCTTTTTAGAAACTAACTTTCTGTACTTTACCAGTTTAACCTGAGCTTCTAAGGAATCATAGCCGACAAACTCCTGTTGGGCATCTTCCATAAGAACTGTCCAATCGTCTTTTGAAACTTCAGATGCAGCTTTGGAGCGATCCTTTTGTTCTTTCATCGCCAATTCAAAACCGCTTTCGTCCAATTTCAATCCTTTTTCACTTAAAATTAACGCGGTTAGGTCAATTGGAAATCCATAAGTATCGTATAATTCAAATGCCTTTTTGCCATTTACAGTATCCCCTTTAGTATTGGAAATAACGCTATCCAACAATAGTAAACCTTGTTCCAGAGTTCTTAGAAAGGAGTGTTCTTCCTCCCGAATTACATTTTCTATAAGGTTACGTTGTTCCTTCAATTCAGGAAAAGCCTCACCCATGCCGGAAACAAGTGCATTTACTAAGCGAAACATAAAGGGGTTCTTGGTATCCAAAAACGTAAAGCCATACCTGATAGCCCTTCTCAAAATTCTCCGAATAACATAACCTGCTCCTGTATTACTTGGTAATTGACCATCTGCAATAGAAAAGGCTACCGCGCGAATATGATCTGCTATAACCCTTATGGCAATGTCTGCCTCTTCTTCCTTTCCATAATTGGTGTTGGTGATTGTTTCAATTTCTCGAATTATGGGAGCAAAAACATCAGTATCATAATTAGATTGAACTCCTTGTAATACCATGCAAAGACGTTCAAAACCCATTCCAGTATCCACGTGTTTTTCAGGAAGAGGTTCCAGCTTACCATTTGCTCTTCTATTGTATTGGATAAAAACCAGGTTCCAAATCTCCACTACCTCAGGGTGATCCTTATTTACCAATGAGGCACCGTCAATCTTTTCCTTTTCTTCTTTAGAACGTATGTCTACATGTATTTCCGAAGAAGGACCGCATGGCCCCTGCTCTCCCATTTCCCAAAAATTATCCTTTTTGTCTCCCTTAATAATTCTGTCTTCAGGCACAATGCTTTTCCACAAATTGAAAGCTTCCATATCCATTTCCAGTTTGTCAGAATCCGAACTACCTTCAAATACAGATACATAAAGACTATTCTTATCAATTTTACAAACCTTGGTAAGGAATTCCCATGCCCAGCTTATGGCTTCTTCTTTGAAATAATCTCCAAAGCTCCAATTTCCTAACATTTCAAACATGGTATGATGGTAAGTGTCTTTACCCACTTCTTCAAGATCATTGTGTTTACCACTCACACGAAGGCACTTTTGTGTATCTGCTATCCTTGGGTTTTTTATGGCTGAATTGCCTAAAAAGAACTCCTTGAACTGATTCATTCCGGCATTGGTAAACATCAAAGTAGGGTCATCCTTGATGACCATAGGTGCAGAAGGGACAATTTTGTGGCTTTTTTCCTTAAAAAAATCTAAAAAATTTGCTCTTATTTCCTTGGAAGTCATCTAAAATGGCAAGGTTTTATTAAATTTAATGGTTTGTACAAAACAATTTTTATATTTGTTTGTTTTGATAAGACGAAAGCACAAAAATAGGATAAAATCCATTCATGTCTAAGGTAAAATATTATTACGATCCGGACACCCTTTCATATCGAAAGATAGAGCCAAGAAAATCCAGGCGCTACAGGAATATTTCCCTCTTTACCCTTGGTTCCATCATTTCCGGTTTGATTGGTTTAATCCTATTGCTAAATACTAATCTTTTAAATACTCCCAGAGAACTCTCTTTACAAAGGGAATCCAAGAATTATGAGTTGCGATTTGAGCTTCTTAATAAAAAGATGGAGCAAATGGAGTATGTTCTGGGTAATATCGAAGACAGGGATAATAACATTTACCGGCTTTATTTTGAGGCCAATCCTATTCCTGAAGAACAGCGCAAGGCTGGTTTTGGTGGGGTAAACAGGTACAAATCTCTGGAAGGATTCAATAATTCTGAGATGATTATTTCCACTACAGAGCGAATGGATATCATACAAAAACAGATGGTAATTCAATCTAAGTCTCTGGATGAAATAACCAAACTGGCTGAGGAAAAAGAAAAACTTTTGGCGGCCATCCCGGCTATACAACCAGTAAATAACGAAGAACTTACACGTATGGCTTCCGGATTTGGATGGCGGTCAGACCCTTTTACTAAGGCAAGAAAAATGCATCGGGGCATGGATTTTACGGCTCCCAAAGGCACACCCATCTATGCGTCGGGAGATGGAGTCGTGAAACGCGTAGATAATAATGCCTCTGGTTACGGCAAGCATATTCGCATAGATCATGGATATGGGTATATGACCCTATACGGTCATCTAAGTAAATACAATGTAAAAAGGCGTCAAAAAGTAAAGCGGGGAGACCTTATAGGTTTTGTTGGAAGCACGGGTAGATCTGAAGCACCTCATGTACATTATGAGGTATGGAAAGAAGGAGAACGCATAAATCCTATAAATTTCTATTACGGAAGTTTATCTGCCGAAGAATTTGAAAACATGCTTAAATACGCAAATCAGGAAAATCAATCACTGGATTAATGCATATAGAATTACCGGAAAAACGTTATTATGGAATTGGCGAAGTTGCCAGGGCTTTTGATGTAAATACTTCCCTGATTCGTTTCTGGGAAAAGGAATTTGATGTTATCCAACCCAAAAAGAACGCAAAAGGCAATCGTAAATTCACTCCAAAAGACATTCAAAATCTCCAACTAATATATCATTTGGTTAAGGAGCGTGGATTTACTCTCGAAGGTGCTAAAACCCATTTACGCGAAGAAAGACAAAAGACATTATCAAATTTTGAGATCATACAAAAGCTTGAGCGCATCAAGGCGGAACTGATCAAAATAAAAAGTCAACTTTAACCTATACTATAACTTAATAAAACGATTATGAAAAAATGGTTAATTCCCGTAATTGTCCTTCTGGTCTTAGCATTTGCTATTTATCAATGGGCCGTTGGATTTAATAATACGTCAGTAGAATATGAAGCTAATGCCAAAACTGCCTGGTCTAATGTTGAAAGTTCGTATCAAAGAAGAAATGATCTGATTGGCAATTTGGTGAAAACGGTACAGGGTGCCGCAGATTTCGAAAGAGGTACTTTAACCGATGTTATTGAAGCCCGCGCAAAGGCTACTTCAACAACTATAGATGTAGATAATCTAACCCCAGACAAAATGGCTGCCTTCCAGGAAGCACAAACGGGATTGTCCTCGGCCTTATCACGTTTGCTTGTTACTGTAGAAAGATATCCGGATTTAAAGGCCAATCAAAATTTCCTTGAATTACAATCTCAATTGGAAGGAACTGAAAATCGGATTAATGTAGCAAGGGATAGATATAATGAACAAGTTAATATCTATGACATCTACATTAAAAAATTTCCCAATAAAATTTTAGCAGATTGGTTTGGATTTGATGAAATGGCACGTTACCAGGCAAATCCCGGCTCTGAAAATGCCCCCGATGTGAATTTTGAATTCAAGTAATTCAGCGCCTATGTCCAAAGTAGAAGGTTTCTTAACTGCTGATGAAGAACAGGAGATTGTAGATGCAATTCTGGATTCGGAAAAAAATACTTCCGGAGAGATCAGGGTACATTTAGAGCCGTCTTCCCCTTTAGACCACTATGTTAGGGCCCAGGAAGTATTTCATTTACTAAAAATGGATAATACGCGAGAAGGTAATGGGGTACTGATTTATGTAGCTGTGGAGGATAAAAAATTTGTAATCTGCGGAGACAAAGGCATTGATGACGTGGTTCCGGATGACTTTTGGAATTCCACTAAAGACGTTATTCAGAATAGTTTCAAAGAAGGGAAATTCAAAGAAGGGATTATTGACGGAATTCTAATGGCCGGAGAAGAATTGAAGGCGCACTTTCCATGGAAACCCAATGACACAAATGAATTGAGCAATGAGGTATCTAAAGGTTAGTCTTATCTTGTTCCTGATGTGGGGAACCTCTGCTCTTGCTCAATTTACGATCCCTGAAAAACCAAAACTTCAAACCAGCGTTTACGATTTTATAGGATTATTATCTCCTGGAGATAAAAATGCTTTAGAACAGAAGCTTATCCGTTATTCTGACAGCACTTCCACGCAGATAGTGGTTGCCATAATAAAATCAACCGAAGGTGAAAATATCACTTACCTGGGTGCTCAATGGGGAGAAGCATGGGGAATAGGACAGGCTAATGAAGACAACGGCGTTCTGATCCTTCTGGCAAGAGAAGACCGAAGGGTTGCCATTAACACTGGCTATGGCGTAGAGGCGACACTTACAGATGCATTGTCAAAAAGGATAATTGAAAACATCATTATTCCTGAATTTAAAGAAGGTGACTACTACGCCGGATTAGATAAAGGATCTGATGCCATCTTTAGTGTGTTAACCGGTGAATTCAAAGAAGAACGCCCTCCCGAGGAGGATGGGGACTTCCCTTTTGGAGCATTTCTACCCATTATTATTTTTATCGTTATCATCATTATTCTTAGCAGTCGTAACCGCAAAAGTGGCGGAGGCAAGGGCGGGGGTCGAAAAAAAGGCATGAACCTTTGGGATATTATCATCCTAAGTAATATGGGCAGGGGCGGATATAACTCGGGTTCTTCCGGTGGTGGCTTCGGAAGCGGAGGTTTTGGAGGCGGAGGTTTCGGTGGTGGAGGCTTTGGCGGAGGCGGTGCCTCCGGTGGATGGTAAGCAAAAAGACGGTTATGTAAGAATTCTTACTAACTCTATTTTTTTCGCATGTATATGGTGACGGGCACTCCTGTATAATCAAAATTCTCTCGTAATTTATTCTCCAAAAATCTCTTATAAGGCTCCCGTACATATTGCGGTAGGTTACAGAAAAAAGCAAATTGCGGATAAGCGGTAGGCAGTTGGGTAATATATTTAATCTTTACATATTTCCCCTTGTAGGCCGGTGGTGGTGTATGCTCTATTATGGGCAGCAGCACATCATTAAGTTTTCTGGTTGGAATTCGTTTAGAGCGGTTTTGATAGACTTCTACGGCCGTTTCTATGGCCTTAAAAATACGCTGTTTAGTATGAACAGACATAAAAAGGATAGGAACATCCGTAAAGGGTTCAATGGCCAGTTTAATTTTTTGGGTATATTGCTTAACTGCATGAGTATCCTTCTCTACTAAATCCCATTTGTTAACCAGGATCACTATTCCTTTATTGTTGCGCTGTGCTAACCAGAAAATGTTTTCTACCTGTCCGTCAAATCCACGGGTAGCATCTAACAAAAGTAAACAAACATCACAGTGCTCAATTGCTCTCACAGAACGCATGACAGAATAAAATTCCAGATCCTCTTTTACCTTCGCTTTCCGGCGAATACCTGCAGTATCTACCAAATTAAACTCAAAGCCAAAGCGGTTGTATTTCGTATCTATACTATCACGTGTGGTACCTGCTATGTCTGTAACAATATATCTTTCTTCACCAATCAATGCATTGATAAAAGAAGATTTACCGGCATTGGGCCTTCCAACCACCGCAAACCTTGGTAGTTCATCTTCAACCTCTTCGCTTTCAGGCAATACCTCAACAAGGGCGTCCAATAATTCTCCTGTGCCGCTGCCGTTAATACTGGAAAGATTGTAATAATCTCCTAATCCGAGTGCATAAAACTCAACTGCATCCTCTGCTCTTTTGGCGTTGTCTACTTTATTAACGGCCAAAAAAACAGGTTTTTTGGCACGTCGCAATAAATCGGCTACATCCTCATCCATACCAGTAATACCGGTTTCTACATCTACCATAAAAATTATCGCATCTGCCTCATCAATAGCCAGTTTTACCTGTTTATCTATTTCCTGTTCAAAGATGTCATCACTCCCCATAACATAGCCTCCGGTATCTATTAATGAGAATTCCTTGCCGTTCCAGTCGCTCTTACCATAATGCCTGTCACGAGTTACCCCGCTTACAGCATCTACAATGGCTTCACGTCTTTGTATTAAACGATTAAAGAATGTAGATTTTCCAACATTCGGCCTCCCTACTATGGCTACAATAGCGCCCATACTTGCTAATTTGGCCGCAAAGTTAGTGTTAAAGAAACAGGATAAAAAATAAAAGATAGGGCATCAGACTATGATCTGTTATATTTAGATAACTCTTAGATGGATGTTTCAAAAGAAATAGGTATCTTTTATGAGCAAACAAAACCAGGCATGAAAGCATTACCCAATGACATTGTTCTAAGGCCAAGGTTCCAGTTGGAGCTTCCACAGCCAAAGGAAAGTGCACTGGAGTCTTTTGAAAAGAAAAAGAATGAACCTTTCCTGATAAATCGAATAGATGATCATGTCTTTATAAAAATCCAAAAAAAAGATGTTCATTTTTGGTCTCCCCAACTGCATTTGGAAATTAACGAAATAGACACAGAAAATTCTAAGGTATATGGCCTGTTCGGCCCCAACCCTACTCTTTGGACATTTTTTATGTTTTTACATTTTGGGGTGGGAACATTTTTTATAATATTAAGTATTTGGGCCTATTCCAGTGCTTCATTAGATAAATCATACGGACTGCAACTGGGCGCAATGGCTTTTATGGTTCTAATATGGTTCGTATTATACGCTTTTGGAAGAGCGGGCAGAAGAAAAGGTAAACCACAAATGAACCAATTGTTCCATTTTATGAGAGAGGTTTTAGACTTAAGCTGACTTATTTCTGATCATACCCAAACCTGCGAAGTTGATTGGGGTTGCTTCGCCAGTTTTTGTTAACTTTTACATAGAGTTCAATATACACCTGTTTGTCAAAGAATTTTTCCAGATCCTTCCTTGAAGCTACTCCTACCCTTTTTAGTGCAGCACCTTTATGCCCTATAATTATTCCCTTTTGAGAATCTCGCTCTACCATAATAACCGATCTAATCCGGATTATTTTTTCATCCTCTAAAAATTCTTCCGTTTCAATTTCAACAGAATATGGAATCTCCTTTTTATAGTGTTCCAGAATCTTTTCACGGATAATTTCGTTAACAAAAAAACGCTCCGGTTTATCTGTTAACTGGTCCTTTGGAAAATAAGGAGGTGCTTCCGGCAATAATTCCAAAATACGCTCAAACACTTCCTTAACATTGAAGTTTCTCAGGGCAGAAATAGGATGAATCTCTGCAGTAGGAAGTTGTTCCTGCCAATATTGTGTTTGTTCTTCCAATGTTTGTTGATCTGAAGCATCAATTTTATTAAGTAATAGCAGTACGGGAATCTTGCTTTCTTTAAGTCTTTCAAGAAAAGAGGTGTCCTTTAATCCTTTTTCGCCAATCTCCACCATGTAAATGAGGATATCCGCGTCTTCGAAGGCAGATTTTACAAATTTCATCATTGAATCCTGCAACTCGTAGGCAGGCTTAATAATCCCCGGTGTATCTGAAAGAATTAACTGAAAATCTTCGCCGTTCACAATACCCAGGATCCGATGTCTTGTGGTCTGTGCCTTTGCAGTAATTATTGAAAGCTTCTCCCCAATAAAGGCGTTCATAAGGGTTGATTTTCCCACATTGGGATTTCCAATGATATTCACATAACCTGCTTTGTGAGCCATTATACTTTGATTTTTGAAAAATAGGTTTTCATCGCAATATTTACTCTTGGCGATAAATAAAGCACTGCAATCATATTGGGAATTACCATGAGTGCAAAAGACAGGTCAATTAAATTTACAACAAGATCTACAGAAGCCACAGCTGCAAAAGTAATACTCCCAACATAAATATAATTATAAAGCTTACCCACTTTAACATTAGTCAAAAATGAAAGACATTTGGTACCGTAGTAGGAATAGGTAAACAAGGTTGAAAGTGCAAACGCAGAGACTATTATCATTAAAAGCACATCGCCATAACCAAAGAGCGATTTCTTAAACGCGATCAGGGTCATTACAATTCCATTACTTTCTGCATCTAAATAGGCACCACTCAGAATTATAACCACTGCCGTTAAGGTACACACTACAATGGTATCTATAAACGGGCCCAACATAGCAACCAAACCTTCCTGTATGGGTTCTTTTGTTTTGGACTGCCCATGGTACATAGGTGCATTACCAACACCAGACTCGTTGGAAAAAACGGCTCGTCTTATCCCAATAATTATGAGTCCCCATAAACCTCCCTGCACCGCCGTTTTAAAATTGAAAGCTTCTACAAGAATTAACTCTAAAGAGGGCCAAATCTGCCCGGCATTCATAGCCATGATAATAATAACAGCCAGCAAATATAAAAGGACCATAAAGGGAACAATTGCTGTAGCCACTTTTGCAATTTTTTTTAAGCCCCCGAAAATAACAAACGAGGTAATAATACTCAACACCACACCAATCCCCAATTTCCAATTGAAATCACCAAATACGGCAATGGTTTCGTTAGGGTTAATCACCCCCATTAATGTCTGGGTAAACTGGTTTGTAGTAAAGGCGGGAAGCACCCCAAAAAGACCTGCAATACAAAAGAAAACAGCCAATGGCCTGGCTTTTTTTCCCATTCCCATGGTAATGTAGTACATAGGACCCCCTTGTAAATTTCCTTCACTATCCTTATCACGGAACATAATAGCAAGACTGCAGGAATAAAATTTAATACAAATTCCTATCAGAGCCGTCATCCAAATCCAGAAAACAACCCCGGGTCCGCCAAGGTAAATGGCAATGGCCACACCTGAAATATTTCCCAATCCCACAGTAGCCGCAACAGCAGAAGACAAGGCCTGGAGATGACTAACCTCACCGGGGTCATCGGGATGATCATATTTACCGGAAGTTATTAAAATGGCATGCTTAAAATAACGATAAGGAAGTAATTTGGAGTACGCAACCAGATAAAGGCCTCCTCCAACTATTAAAAAAAGCATTACCCATTCAGTATAAGGAAGTACGGCTGCTAAAAATTCATTAAATATCTTCATAAACAAACTAAAGCTCCGAAGTTATGGAATTTAAGCTTTTTTGGGGCGTGGTTGGGATAAATAATTCCAGCAGTAAGTTTTGATTTAACTAAAAAAGCATCGTATATTTGCCGTCCACATCGCGGGGTAGAGCAGTAGGTAGCTCGTCGGGCTCATAACCCGAAGGTCGCTGGTTCGAGTCCAGTCCCCGCTACTA
>RCNB010003194.1_pt1 | contig 13601 bp, 15 predicted proteins | sample 2041321 | NCBI WGS metagenome assembly RCNB01 (sample SAMN09708232, study PRJNA481090) | Marine sediment metagenome, whole genome shotgun sequencing project. | reverse complement strand
TTTTCCAATCTATTTTTTAGGTCTTCCAATTGGGTCATAGAACTATCATGTAGTATATCTCCCAGACCGATCTGCCCTGGGCTGCCAATCAGATATTCCGTATGATACATGGGCGCGGTGTAGGTATTCACCAAATAAAAGGTGCATTTAACATCTTTGTAAACAAGTAACGCATATCGTATCGCTTCGAAGGCGTTGTCAGAAAAGTCGGTGGGCAAAAGAATTCGTGTCATGAACGCGTATTTAGATTATAGCGTAAAACTAGGGGAGAAGAAATACAAAAACCATGACATTGGTCAGTTCGTGAATTCCTATTTTTGGTATTTTTACCTTTTCTAAATTATAAACGCATGAAAAGTAGTTTTTCTAAAATTATTGATTCGAAAACGCCAGTTATCGTGGATTTTTATGCCGATTGGTGTGGCCCATGTAAAATGCTAGCCCCGATTCTAAAACAGGTAAAGGACGAACTAGGCGAAGACATCAAAATCGTAAAAATCGATGTGGACAAAAACCAATCGATAGCATCAACATATCAAGTTCGTGGTGTACCTACCATGCTACTGTTCAAGAATGGAAAACAGCTTTGGCGACAATCTGGGGTTTTACAGAAGAACGATATTATCCAAATCGTAAAATCTCATTCTTGATCTCTATCGGATTATTTAACTTTTGTGACTTTTTTTATCAGTTTATAGGCCCAATCGTAGTGACTGGAAGTTACAGAGACGAGGTAGGCGCCCAATGAAGTGGAACCCGTCCATTTGTATTTTTTCTTTTCAAAAAGTTCTTGGTCTGAATGTCTTTCGATTAGCTTTTGAATATCGGCATACGAGGCATCTAATAATTTTTTCACGTCTACGTAGCTAAAATCCTTGTATTTTGCCCATATGTTTCGATTCAGGTCGGGAACGTTTTTCCAAGTATATCCTTTGGCCGGCATATCTGGCTTTTTTCCGGCCATCCCTACAATGTACCAGTCCAATACCATGAGATGCCAATGGTGAAGGTGGGCAAGTACATCGGTGCTATTTCGGTTTAGATATCCTTTAGGAAATTCTTTATTGCGTTCCATTTTGTTAAACGACTCGACAAAATCTACTAGCTTGCGGTAGTTCCCCTGGCTTAGGGCTAACAATTCTTTTTTTGTTTTTGGTCTTGGCATGGTTCAAGAGTTACATATTCAGTTATTATGAATTTACTCATGTAGCACCAAAAAAGGTACCTTGGTATGATAACTGATTTTTTCAACTTTGGGCCTAAAAAGGATGCGTTCTAGGAAATTCAGGTTCTTGGCTACCATTACGATCATATCTAAATCACGGCTTTCAACAAAATGTTGAACGGCCTCGTCCAGTTTTTTCCCCGTTAGGGTATGAAAAGAGTATGCTGTATCAGTGAAATAGTCTTTTAAAAATTCACGGTTCTTTGTCTGAAGTATACTGAGGTCATCTCCTTTGGTAGTGACATATAAGAACCTCAGTGCAGATTTATGTCGCATGACGAGCTCTTTTACGTTTTCCATTACCTTCATGTCATAGCCCAATTGAAAGTCCGTTGGGAATCCTATTTCCTTGGGCCTACCATATTCGGCATCTTCAGGAACTGCCAAAACCGCACAAGGCACCTTAGTAATTACATTGCCTGTATTGCTTCCCATAGAAACGGCCTTTAAACCTGATGCCCCTTTAGTTCCCATGATGATCATATCAATGTTTTTGTCCTTTACTTCCTGCCTGATATGATCCGTAAAATATCCATATAAAGCTGAAGTATGAAACGTATGTTTGGTATTAATGGGTAATAGTTCAATCTCTTTAAGTAATTTCTCCAATTTTTCTTTGTTTTCCTTTAAAACGGTTTCCGCAAGAACTTCAGGCGATATGTACATTGCCGCTTCACCGCCCGAATAAGGGGCAATGGGATTTACATTGACGAGATAAAAAGTACATTGCGTTTTTTTGAAAAAGGCCATAGCATAGGTAATGGCATTCCACGCATTATCTGAGAAATCTGTGGGTATCAGTATATTTTTCATTTTTGGTATAATTTAAACCTAAAAGTAAGCGTGCTTAAAGAGCTTTGAAATGACAATTGTCATGCGACCTGAGTATTTTTCGGTTTCTGCCAGTCCAATTCAGCAAAACCTAGTAATACATCAGTACATGTTGCATTTGCACAAAAAATAGAAAGTTGGTTTCAACTGATCTAGGTCATTTTAGATTTGGGTGTACGTTCATATTTTGCAATGGAACCCAAATTAAATAGGATGAAAGCACATGCCACGCTTAAAAATGTAGATTCAGAACCTTGCAAGCTTATTATTGTGCGAAACCTGAAACGAATCTTGGACATTCGAATTATTGATATCGATGTCGAAAACGGGATTCTTCACTTTCTTTACAGTGGTCATAAGGCCTATGAGAATGTAAAAAAAGAACTGAGTAGAATTGGCTATCCCATACTGAAATGCATCTATGAGCCTACTCAAAATTCAGGACCAAGAACCGTACTATGGATCATCCCGCTATTTTGAGTGGTCGGGCAAGAAAGACCTACTTCTTTACGGGTCAATAAGAGGAAATATCAAAAAGGGAACTTCTGTATGAAATGCGACCCGATTGATGACGTTCTCCTTTGTAAGTCTCTCAAAAAAACTATGCCAATAGTTGACCATTGCAATCATTCCTACATTGGTATTTTCAGAAGTAAAAGAATTGATAGCATCTGAAATTTTCGACACCCCTTCGAACTCTACGTAGCGATGAGACAAACTACCTAAACGTTCCGTCAATAGATTTTTACAGGTTTCTTGTTGTGAAGTCAGCTTTTCGCCGGTATCCACATGCATGATAACAATTTCGGAATCCCATAATTTTGCCAAATTGATTAATGGGCTCAGTTCTACTTCTGAATACACATGTTCAAAATTAGTGGCAAAGGCAATCTGATGAGGTATACCAAAACTGTAGTCCTCGGGAACGGCCACCAAACGACAGAAATCGATGTTTTTCATAACGCTCACCGTACTGCTGCCCATAAAGACCTCTTTTGCCGCTGAGGAACCCTTGGTGCCCATGAAAACATAACTAACGTTGTTGTCGATTACAGTTTTTCCGACTGCGTTCAATAAGGAATTCGATATGCTCAGACCTTCAAATTCGTGTATTGGATTTTCATTTTTAGTTTTTAATTCGTTTAAAAGTGATTTAATATTACGTTTCGATTCCTCTTTTACAGCGCGGTATAAACGGGTGTTTTTGGCCTTGCCCATAGTACTGCTTAGGCCTGATGCTCCGACTTCAAAGGCATTCAAGATGTAAAACGTGCATGCCTGCTTTTCAAAAAGGTAAATGGCATAGTCGATAGCGTTGCGTGCGTTCGTCGAAAAATCTGTTGGTAATAAAATGTGCCTTGTTCCCATCGTTCTTAATTATAGATTATTCATACAGGGCTCTATTCCGGAAGCACCAAAAGTGGTACTTTGGTATGAAATGTCATTTTTTTTACGACCGGTTCTCCTATAATCTTTTCCCAAAAACTATGTCGGTACCGGATTAAGGCCATCATCTCCACTTGGGTATCGGCCATAAATTTTTCGAGGGTATGAGCTACGTTAGCTTCGAAATCGATATTATAGAACGTCACAGCCAAATCATTTAGTCGCTTCTTCAACAGCTTTTGATTTATCAGCTGTTGGTCGCTCAGGGCGAATTCTACGGCTACATGAACTACTTGAATATCGGTTTTCCAAAGCGATGCCAATTCGGTCAAAAGCAACAGTTGGTGCTTTTCGTATTTTTTTGAAAAATCGGTGGGAAAAGCCAATGATTTCAACGATTTAAAATCGTAATCGTCAGGTACCGCCAAGATTGGGCAGTCACTGATATTTTTTAATACCTTAACGGTGTTACTTCCCATAAAGACCTGTTTGGCTCCTGTCGCTCCTTGGGTACCCATGCATATCAAATCAATGTCTTTTTCCGCTAAGACCTGATGTATTGTCTCTTCCAAGGTGTCCGATTTTGAAATGGTCTCAAAGCTATGCTTTGGATTATGGTGGTTTTCCTTAAGATATACCATGACCTTATCCATCTCCTGTCTTGAGTATTCCGATAAAGAATCGTAAATGAGCCCTAATCGTTGTTGGCCTTTTCTACCCAGCATATTCATGGCTTTGGGTTCGTAGCCATGTAGAAGGTAAAATCTGCATTCTACATTTGCATATAATTTTACAGCTGTGAAAATGGCGTTCCAAGCGTTATCGGAGAAATCGGTAGGTAACAGAATTTTTTTCATTACTTCTATTTTTTCACATGTTCTTCCCAAGTATCCCTAATGGCCAAGAAAGGAATCTTCGTATGGTAACCAATCGAATCTACATTCGGTTTTACCCGTAACCTTTCCAAGAAAGAGTGCTTGCGGTTCATCATCGCCAAAAGGGCGATGTTGTGCTGCGAAACAAATTCGTGAATAGCGTCGGGCATCAATTGGCCTTTGATCTGTTTGAATTCATGATCCAGTGCTCCAAAATAATCCGCCAATGACTTTTGGTTTGCTATTTGGCCATCCGTTGGACTGTAATCGTCCTTTACGTTCAAGATGGTCAATTTTGCGTTGTGCATTTTGGCTACATCCAGTATATATTGTAAATCTTCTTTTTTATAGGGTGTGGCATAATCCGTGGGAAACAAAATAGATTTTATTTCTTGAGACGTACATCCTTTGGGTATCACCAATACCGGTATTTTTGATTTTCTCAGCACATGAACCGTATGCGTTCCCAAGAAAATTTCTTTGGCACCCGTAGCCCCTTGTGTGCCCATAACGATTAAATCAAAATCTTTGGTTTCCGTAATTTCGATCACTTCATTGATCAAGGTGTTGAAGGCTGAAAAAGCCTTGAATTTATGTTTGGGGTTATTGAATTTTAATTTGATATCCACCAAGGTCTTGTCCAGGCCGGCCTGTGCAATATCAACGCCCACATCAGGAATGGCAGTATAGATTGGTCCTCCAATCATATAGTCAGCCCTATAAAAGGTAGGTGTATAGGTATGCAGTATATGAAACTCGCATGCTTCGTTTTTAAAAAATTCAAGCGCATAGACAATAGCGTTCCAAGCGTTATCGGAGAAATCGGTGGGCAAGAGTATTTTTTTCATTTTTTCAAGGTTTAAATATTATCTGGGTAGGTTCTGCATGACCAAAAACGGAATTTTTGGGTTTAGACCGATTTCATCAATCGTGGATCGATACAACATATCTTCTAAAAAAGAATGCCGCGCATTGACCATGACCAGAAGGTCGATATCGCTGTCGAAAATGTATTCCATAATGGCCTCGCCTTTATTTTTGACGGGTGTACGTTCAAAAAACAGGTATGCATTGGACAGGGATTCTTGTAAGAACCGCTTGTTGTCAAGTTGTCTATGGCTGAGATCTTCAAAATCTGAAATATATAGGCAATGGACTTCAGATTTAAACTCAGAGGCTAGAGTGTTCAAGAGTTTTAGCTCTCTGCGCTTGTAAGGCAACATATAATCTGTGGGGAACACTATTTTTTTTGGCTGTTGATACTCGAAGTTCTCGGGAATAGCCAAAACAGGACATTGCACATATTTGAATACCTGAACCGTATGGCTGCCAAACGTAATTTTTTTGCTCGCCGTCTGGCCTTGGGTACCCATAATTACAAGATCAGCATTAATCTTAGTGGCAAAATCGTTGACCGCATCTATCAAGGACTCAAAGACGGAAACGCCTTCAAAACTGTGTTTTGGATTGAGATGTTTTTCGGTAAGGTCAGTAACTATTTTGTTCAAGGACTCATCTACATTTTTTTGGATTGTAGTTTTTTGTGCCTCCATTGATTTTCCACCATTTTTTTTAAAGGGTCCGTACACTTCATCAGCATAGGCGTGTAAAAAATAGAAATTGGTACGTTCACATTTGTAGAGCCGCAAAGCATATTCTATGGCCTGCATAGCGTTTGTAGAAAAATCGGTAGGAATCAATACTCTTCTCATAGCTTAGTTTTAAATGACTATCCAAAAATATTTCTATAACAACTAAATAACTATGATATATATCATTAGGAAAAGTGGATGAAAAAGTCATTCCTTAATCTCTCCGAAGTAGTGAGACTACTTCTGAAGAGTATAAATATTTGTTGCTCAGAAGATAATTACGATATGCTATTTGATTGATTAGCGTATTTTGTAAGCAAATGACTTTGTATTTATTAGCAATAATATGATGAAAGAAAAATGTGCCCGTAAAAAGCGGGATTACTAATCAACCCTGGAGGGACATAAGCGGAATTCTTGTATCGAAGCTTACTTCCTCTACCGTAGTGTCTAAAAATAATTTTTGAAAAAGATCGAAATCTTATGAAATCAGGATGATAAGGTCTGCACTTATCCTCTTAGCAAAAATTCGAATACCATTCTCTACCTCTCTGGAGATTACCTTATGGAACGTATGATAATGGTCAGTTATGAAGTGCGTATTTGAAATACTGCATCCTACTCATGCATTACCAATAGCGGAACTGTGGTATGAAAACTCACCTTTTCCACGGAGGAATCGAACAGCAGATTTTGAAGAAAGTTCAGGTTTTTCGCTACCATGACAACCATTTTCCCATGATTGGAAGCTACATAATGCTGTATGGCCGTCTTGATATTTTTATTGACGCTATTATGGAAACTAGGCGTGTGTTGAAAAGTTTCTTCCAAATAGTCCTGTAAGTACCGCTTATTTTCTTCTTGTTCAATTGTTAGTTGGTTGTTATTTGTCAAAACGTTCAAAACCTCTAGTTTAGCTTTTGTGATACGAATGGTTTCTGTAAGAGCTTTTAAAATAGCGTATGAATAGAATATGTTATAGTCGGTAGGGAATACGATTTTTTTTGGTATTGTAATCTTAGCATACTCTGGAATTACCAACACGTTACATGGCACTTTGGTAATGGCATCGCCCGTATTACTGCCTACTATCGATGCCTTTATGCCCGATGCCCCTTTAGTGCCCATGACCATAAGGTCTATTTTTTTTGCCTCGACCGTTTTACGCATAATATCGACGAAGTTTCCGTACTCCTGAAGGGCAATAAAATGGTGTTTTTCGTTAATGGGCAACCCCTCGATTCGTATAAAAAGTGAGTTCAATTTTTCCTTTATGGAAGTACTTATCTTTTCGACGGGAAACGTAAAAGAATTGCTATTTACAGATGATTCCTTTAAATCGCCAATATGCAAAATATAGAAATTACAGGCCTCGTTCATAAAGAACCGTACGGCGTATTCTAAGGCGTTCCAAGAATTAGCTGAAAAATCTGTGGGTATTAAAAGGTTCTTCATTCACATGGCTTGGCAGACAAAAATAAGCTTGTGATTGCACGTGCAATATGATATATATCAGGTGTGCCGCTTTCTGATTTGCGAATTTGTACTATCTAATTCACATACTGCAGCGCCTTCAATTCTTTTATTCTGATGTTCCGCCCCTCAATAGCTATGAGTCCCTCTTTTTTAAATCCAGATAGCGTACGTATGAGGCTTTCCGTGGCAATACCGGCGACACTCGCGAGATCATGTCGTGATATTTTGATGGGTTCTTCGGTTTTTGTATTCATAATCTCGGCAAACTGTAGTAGCGTCTGCGCCGTTTTCTTGCGAACAGAACTATAGGCCATTTGTAATAGTTGTGCCTTGAATTCAGTAATGTTATCAGTCAAAAGCTCCATCAGTTCCAAAGAAATATTCTTGTTTTTTTCTAGAACTTCCTTGAGGTTATTTTTGGAGATTCCCGCAAGGGCTACAGGTTCTATCGCCGTCGCTGATTCTTGATAGGGTATGTTGTTCAGAAAAGACGTAAACCCCAAAAAGTCATCGGCCCTATATAGTGAGGTAATTAGTTCCTTGCCGTCCGAATCCATACTATGGCATTTGATGACTCCTTTTAAGATGAGGTATACTTTATAGGAATGTGAGCCCTCATGATAAACAATTTCTCCCTGAGCGAAGTTGGCGATTTCGCCATTATCGTCAAAAAAGTTCTTCAGTTCGTGCAAGGTGCGCATTTCATCTTCTGAAACTTCATGGTCATTAGATGTTTTGCCAAGCATACGACTCATGAGTTCGGCCTTTGCCAATCGACTCTCCACGGCACCGATAAGATCTTCTTCCTCGAAAGGTTTGGTCAAATAGTCATCCGCGCCCAGATCCATACCTTTCCGAATTTCTTTATGCTCCGTTTTAGCGGATAGAAAGATAAAGGGAATTTTTTTGGTTTTTTCATCAGCCGATAGGTTTTCCAGAACACCATATCCATCTATAACTGGCATCATAATATCGCATATAATAACATCGGGCAGGTTTTCCTTGGCAACTTCGATTCCTATTTTTCCATTCGCGGCGGTCATTACCTTATAGCCAGAAAGTTCTAAAAGCTCCTCGGTGTTTTCACGTAGTGCCCGGTCGTCCTCAATTAATAAAATTGTTTTCATTTTCTAGTTGGTATTAAGTTCTCTGGGGATATGCACTATAAATGTTGATCCGTTGTTTTCTTTGCTGTTGAATTCTAAGCTTGCTCCGAGATTCTCCAGATGCTGTTTTGCAATGTTCAAGCCAATGCCCGTACCTTGGGTCAAAAGGGCATTCCCTGCCCTGAAGTAGCGATTAAAAATATGCTTTTGTTCGTCTGTGGGAATGCCGATTCCTTGATCGATTACTTTCAAGATTAACTTGTTCTTCTCGATTTCTACCTGTAAATCAATAATGGAATCTTCCGGAGAATATTTAATGGCGTTATGCACTAAATTCGACAAAACTAGTTGCAGGGTCTTTTCATCAAATTGGATGATGAGGTTATCAATGTTCTCGGGATACTGGATTTTTTGTCCCGCTTTGAGCAGCATATTGGAATCATAAACTACTTCGTTAACGATTTTACTCAATGGAAAGCTTACTACGTTATAATTGACCTTTCCGGAATCCAACCGTTCTACAGAGAGAAAATCATTTAGAATAGCATCAAGATATTTCACTTTATTTTTAATCGTGGTCACGTGTTTGTCCCGCTTTTCTTGTTGCTCGGTCTGGGTATATTTTCCCAATAAGGTGATTGAGGTTAAAATACTGCTCAATGGTGTTTTGAATTCGTGGGACACCAAGGATAAAAACCGGGTTTTCAATTCGTTCAGTTCCTTTTCTTTTGCAAGGGCCTCGGTCAATTGTTTGGTACGTTCTTTTACCTTTTTTTCTAGTTTTTGGGTATAATTCTTGCGTTCTGTGATATCCAAGATTATGGCAACATAAACCTTGCTTTCTCCCATTGTGGATAGTTGCAGATGTACTTCTACAGGATAGAAAGAACCATCTTTTCTTCGATGTGTGGTTTCAAACTCAACCTTGCCTATCTCGTCTTTTTTCAACAATGGCTCGATTAATTTTCGGAATTTAGGTCGATTCAATTCCGGTTTAATATCCACTGGAGTAATTTTTTTAAATTCCTCCAAGTTATAGCCCATATTGCGCTGAGCCTCTTTGTTCACGTTTATAAATTGAAACGATTGGGCATCGAAAATATAGATTTCGTTCAGCGATTCCTCGAAAATGCGCGCCCAATGACTGAGTTGCTGTTCTTTCTCTTTACGCTCTGTAATATCGATCACTAAAGCCATCACATAGGTGGCTCCGTATAGCTCAAAAGGATTTAGGCCTGCCTCAAGAGGAAACTCATGACCATCTTTACGAATAGATCTAGGCCATGGCCCATTTGGCGCTTTCCACTTTTTGCCATGAAGTTTTCAACCTGTGAATCGTGGGAGTGATGATATCTTTTTGGTATTAAGGTATCCAGCGGTTTTCCAATAAGTTCGCTCTTTTCATACCCGAACATCTCTTCTGATGAAGAATTGGTGGCAACGATAACCTGTTTTTCGTTAACGACAAGTATACCTTCGGAAACCCCTTCTGAAAGCAAATTGAATATGTTGCTATTTTTTTGGAAAAGCATAAATCAAATATAAACCTTTCAAACTGATTTTTATCATAGAAATCTTGGCTTGCGTATCCTACTTTTAAAGTGTTTAACATAAAGCTATTGAGAATGAGAAATACACCTAAAACCATGAATGGGCTCTATCAAAATCTGGGCAAATTATTCTATGCCATGGCGATTAGCGATGGCAGCGTACACGTTAAGGAATGGGATAAAGTAAAGGAAATCGTAAAGGAAGATTGGTTGTATGTAGATGATTTTAAAGATCGATATGGTACTGATGCCGCCAACCAGATAGAGATTGTATTCGGTTGGCTTGTAGAATACGAAAAGAGTAGCGAGGAATGTTTTGAAGAATTCAAGGAATTTTATGTAGCACACCCACATGCCTTTACCAAAGAGATTAAGTCGTTGACAGGGAAGACTGCCAATGCAATTGCCAACGCCTTTTCAGGAAGGAATAAATCTGAATTAGTGCTTTTAGCAAAAATCAATTTGTTGTTGAAATAATTCGTGCGGTTTATCTTGTGTATTTTTTGTTTGTATTTAGAAATCTTTCTTTTTGGATTTATGTATTAATCGCCAAATAGGTAAGACTGTCCACAATATCAACATAAACATTGAGATAATTAATCCTTGATTTGTTCCGAAGAATTGTTTGAAGACTGCCCCTGTGTACCCCAATAAAGCCGAAATATCCAACTTTAAAAGAATCAAGGTCCGCGATAAATCTATAGGGTTGAACATGGTTGCAGCCAATGAAAAACTATCCAACGGATACTGCTTAAAAATAAGCAACGACATTAGAAAAAGTCCGTCATATATCACAGCCATAAATAGCCACAATAATACGGCGTACCCAAAACCTTTGATTTTATTCTCATTTGATAGGGCAATGTTAAAGGACAAAGCGGTAAATATCATTGTCAAGAACGCGCCTGTTATCAAGAGTAGTGAAAAATCAAATATGGCATCACTTTTAAAAAGCCCATAAAGTACAAACGGAATGCCCAGACCTAAGACCAAACTCATCGTCAATGAACCGGCGACGCCTAAATATTGCCCTAAGAAAATAGAAGAACGTTTAATGGGTTGCGCCAATAAAAGCTCTGTAAATTCCTTGGAATTATAATAATACATGACCCCAAAAATGGTTCCGATAAGTGGCACGAGTACAATAATGATATTCATCAAGGTAATGACTGCTTTTGATACGTCATTATTCAAGAATAGCAGCACAAACCCTAGAAGAAGGTAGAACAAGAAATAGACGTAACTCCATCGGCTGCGGATAAGGTCGTAAAAACTATATTTCAGTATTTTAAGCATCGGCTGGTGTGGTTGCTATGGCCGCAATGGCGTGTTCGAGATCAGTTTGTTGCGTCTTAATTTTTAATGCTGATATACTACCTTTAAAATAGATTTTACCTTCTAACAAATACACAATAGTGTCGGCAACCTCGGCTACGAATTGCATGATATGGGAAGTGATTAAAATGGTCTTTCCGCTGTTTTTTTCTTGTTGTATTAGTTCTTTCAACTTAATCAATGAAGCAGGGTCAAGTCCGGTAGTGGGTTCATCTAAAATCAACAAAGGGCAATCGAACATAAAGGTCAAAACAATATTTACTTTCTGTTTTGTTCCACCAGAAAGGGTAGATAGTTTTTTGTCTAAAGAAGGCTCTAATTGAAAGAGTGCGATAAGCTTTTCGGCATTGCTGGGCATTTGCCTAAGGTCTTTAATCATACGAATCAATTCCTTTACTTTCAGGTTTCCAGGAAAATTGGCTATCTGTGGCAAGTAATTGATGTCTTGACGGTATTTCCAATTTTTTTTGATGGATTTTCCCCCGACTGAAATCGTACCCTTATTCGGAACCACCATGCCCAAAACACTCTTAATCAAGGTTGTTTTTCCAGACCCGTTAGGACCCAATATGGCGAAGATTCCACTTTTCTCAATGTTCAGGTCAAGACTGGAAAGCACTTCGTTCTTTCCGAACTTTTTATATAGATTTTGTATTTCGATCATTTTATTATCTTCTTCTTTCTAGGACTCCACTCAGGATAAACTTCGACAGGAATCTGTTTGCTATTTTCGTCATTACGAGCGCAGCGTGGCAAACAATTTGATGTATATTACGACTCGGCATTACGAAACTGCCAGCTTTTTTAACCCTCTTTCTCAATTCAACCATTCGTGTTCCTAGGTTTACCCCTCCGCTTTTCCATCAGTCTACTGGCGGAGAAAAAGTTCCTCCCCTTATTTTAAAGGGGAGGAACTTTTTACCTTTTACAAATTCTAAACTTCCTAATTAATTTCACAGTATTAGAACTTATAACTCTTGACTACCACCTGCAACTGCCCACTGTTTACTTTTTTCATTAAAGGTTTGGCATCCAAAAGTTTATCGGGTGTAAAAACAGGTGATACTTTTTCAGAGAAATCAATGATATCCATAAACAAACTACGTAAAAGAACGATGGTCTCAGGTGTTTTGTTTACGATATAAGAAAACAACTTGACAGGGCGATAAGGTACATCACCAATACCGTTTTTATCTAAATCGTAACCTGTGTAATTACTCCAATAGTTCTGGTCGAACACATTATCGTTCAATTTGCTGTTGTATGAAATATCAAAAGAGTTGTATAGGAAATTATTATTTGTAAAAGTATTCGTGTAACATGCCCCTAGGATTTTTACGGCCCATCCGTTTTTTATGAAACTATTGTTCTTGTATTCGATTCGGTTAGAGCCCTCTATATTAATGCCTATAGTGTTTTCTTCAAAAGTATTTCCACTAATTTCAGCATCGTTGATTTCTTTTAAAAGCATGCCAAAAGCGGCGGTTCCCCAATTTTTCTTAAAGGTATTACCAATCATCTTTATCCGTTTGGAGAACATCACAGCCACTCCAGCGCCATTATTTTCAAAAGTGTTATTGGTATATGTATCATCATTGGAAAACATAAAATGCAGGCCGTAACGTAAATTGTCTGAACTTGTATTGTCTTTAATAGTGATATTATCGGAAAACTCTAGGTAAATGCCGTCGCGTACATGTTGTACAATATTCTTTTCAACTTCAACATTTTTACAATACCACAGTTGAATACCATTACCGGAATTATACTCATCTACCGCATCGCCAATAATTTTGTTATGATATACTTTACCGTTATTCGATTTTTCAAGATAAATGCCGAAGAATAGCTTTTCAAGTACTACGTTCTGTATTAAATAGTGTTCGCTTTTCACCACTCGAATTGCTGCATAATCAGTTGTATAGCTGGTGCCCACATTAATGATAAAAAGCCCGTCAACAGTAACATTGTCCGAAACAATGCGTATGATTTCTCCTTGATCTTCGCCATCAATTATGGGGTAGTTTTCACCCAGAAGCGTCAATGGTTTGTCGATGAGGATATTGAATTCTTTATACGTGCCGTTTTTGATTAAAAGTGTATCGAAATCTGAAGCCATTTTTATTGCTTCTGAAATGGATTTTACTTCACAGTCAGCACATACAGAAATCGTCGTGGGCCGTTGCGAAAACCCGAAGAAGAGGTTGCAAATCAAAATGAGCACT
>RCNB010001741.1_pt1 | contig 13602 bp, 8 predicted proteins | sample 2041321 | NCBI WGS metagenome assembly RCNB01 (sample SAMN09708232, study PRJNA481090) | Marine sediment metagenome, whole genome shotgun sequencing project. | reverse complement strand
TGAACTTCACGTAAGGCGTATTTGCGGCAAACTACATGTTTGAGTAGTTGGGTCCGCCACCCCCCTCAGGCACCGTCCAAACGATGTTCTGCTTCGGATCCTTGATGTCACAAGTCTTGCAATGCACGCAGTTCGCCGCACTGATCTTGAAGACTTTCTCACCGCCCTCTTCTACAACTTCGTAGACGCCCGCAGGGCAATACCGCTGCGCCGGCTCGTCGAATTCCGGCAAGTTGAAGGACAACGGTATCGAGTCATCTTTTAACTGCAGATGGGATGGCTGATCTTCTTCATGATTGGTGCTCGATAAGAAGACTGACGACAAACGATCGAACGTAATCTTGCCGTCGGGCTTCGGATATTCGATGACCTTCGATTCCGATGCTTTGGCCAGCGATTCGTGATCGGGCTCGGTGTTTCGCCAGGTAAACGGCAGCTTGCCGAAGAAGATATTCTGATCGATGAATGCGAACGCCGCTCCCCAAAAACTGCCAAATTTGTGCAAACCCGGTCCGAAGTTCCGACCCTTATGCAATTCCTTGTACGCCCATGACGCTTTGACGTTTTCCTCAAAATCGGTCAGCTCGGCCGCCGCTGTATCGCCCGAGGCAAGCGCTTTCTGGACGCTTTCAGCCGCCAGCATGCCGGTCTTGATCGCCGTGTGGGCCCCTTTGATTTTCACGCCGTTCAGAAATCCAGCGCCGCAACCCACCAGCATGCCACCAGGAAATGTCAGTTTCGGCAACGACTGATACCCACCTTTGTTGACGGCTCGCGCGCCGTAGGCGACTCGTTCGCCGCCGTCCAGATAGCGTCGGATTTTGGGGTGCAACTTCCAGCGCTGGAACTCATCAAATGGCGCCAGATGCGGATTCTTGTAGTTCAGCGCGATTATGATTCCCGCGAAGACTTTGTTGTTCGCGGCGTGATACAGGAACCCGCCCCCTTCGGTGTGCGAATCCAGAGGCCAGCCCGCTGTGTGCACGACGAGCCCTTCTTCATGCAATTTCGGGTCTATCTCCCACACTTCTTTAAAGCCAATACCGTAATGCTGTGGATCCGCATCGGCCCGAAGATCGAATTTGTCCATGAGCTGCTCGCTCAGGTTACCGCGCACGCCTTCTGCGAAGATGGTGTACTTGCCGAGCAGTTCGTAGCCAGCCTGATAGGATGATTTATGCGCACCGTCCTTGCCGACTCCCATGTCGCTCGTTGCGACGCCTTTCACTCGACCGTCGTCGTCATACAGCACTTCCGATGCGGCGAATCCGGGAAATACGTTCACACCGACAGCTTCCGCCTGCTCCGCCATCCACTGACAGAGTTGACCGAGACTGATGATGTAGTTGCCGTGATTGTGCATCGGTCGCGGTAGAAACAGGCCCGGAACCGGCATGGCGCCCGTTTCACTCGTTAGATAATGTACGCGGTCACCCGAAACCGCCGTTTTTACGGGCGCGCCTTTCGCCTCCCAGTCGGGAAAAAGCTCGTTGAGGCCCGTCGGCTCGAAAACGTTGCCGGATAGTATGTGAGCACCGATTTCCGATCCCTTCTCGACGACGACAACGGACAGGTTCTCATCCAACTGCATCAACCTGCACGCGGCTGCCAGACCGGCAGGACCGCCACCAATGATCACGACATCAAACTCCATTGATTCGCGCTCGATCGCTTCAGACATCAGACTAGTTCCTCAATTTGTTTCGCAAAATTGTAACAGGCCTTGTGGCGGCTTCATTTCCAGCGATGTAATCTTGCCGGGTCGCGCTTACGTCGACGATACAGGTTAAAGGGTAGATTGAGAATTCGTGAAGCATATGAGGATAGCCTTTCCCGCGAAGGCCATGTCCGCGATTCCGCTCAGCTTGACGTCATCGCCAGGCTGGAGGATCTGCAACAGCGTATCGAGAATCACAAACCGACTCGACGAGGTTTGCCTGGCTTGCTATTTGGCCGCCGACAACGTGCCACATCCGGTGTCAAAGGCCTCTATGTTTGGGGAGGCGTCGGACGCGGCAAGACCTTTTTGATGGATTTGTTCTTCGATAGCCTGAACGTCGAGAAGAAGAAACGCATACATTTTCATCGCATGATGCAGGACGTACATAATCGGCTTCGTGGTCTGGGCGAAATTGAAGATCCGCTGAGTTCCGTGGCCGACCAGATCGCAGCGGAAACACAGGTCCTGTGTTTCGACGAGTTCTTCGTCAGTGATATTGCCGATGCGATGCTCCTCGGGCGCCTGCTGGAATGCCTGTTTGAGCGCGGCGTTACACTGGTCACGACGTCAAACGCCCGACCAGAAGACCTGTATAAGGACGGACTACAGCGACAACGATTCCTGCCGGCAATAGACTTGTTGAATCGCCATACCGACGTCATCCATATGGATAGCGGGACCGACTACCGGTTGCGCTTGCTGCAAAAAGCGGGCACGTATCTAAGCCCTGATGACGAGTCGGCAACCCAATCATTGAAATTCTATTTCGACGAATCGGCTACCAGCCAAATCCGCAAAGATCATGACCTCGATATCAATGGCCGCCCCATACGATCTCGCCGCTGTGCCAAAGGCATCGCTTGGTTCGATTTTGCGGCCATTTGTGATGGGCCACGCAGCCAGTCCGACTACATCGAACTCGCGCGATGGTACCCAAGCATCATAATTTCCAGCGTGCCGCAGCTCGATCCGATGCGCGAAGATCAAACCCGTCGATTCATAGCGTTGGTGGATGAGTTCTACGATCGACACGTGAAACTCATTATTTCTGCCGCCACCGATATTCAGTCCCTTTACGTCGGCTCCCGTCTGACATTTGAGTTCGATCGTACTGTCAGCCGACTTATTGAGATGCAATCATCAGAGTATCTCGCCCTGCCGCATCTTGCGTGATAAGTTGAGTGCATGGAAAACGAACTCAGACTGGAAGATTTCCTGCCCTATCGATTGGCCGTTCTATCCAACACGGTTAGCACGACCGTTGCCAGAGCCTATGACAAACGCTTTAGTGTTTCGATTCCGGAATGGCGTGTCATCGCTGTTCTCGGTCGATTCCCGGGTCTGTCGGCGGTTGAAGTTGCCGAGCGCACGCTGATGGATAAGGTCGCCGTGAGTCGGGCCGTTACGAAACTCATCAAGAACGGCCGTATTGACCGCGAATTTGCCGACGCGGATCGACGCCGGTCTATCCTCAACCTTTCTGAGGACGGCAAAATACTGCACGACGAGATCGCGCAGCTTGCCCTGCAATTCGAACGCGATCTCCTGCACGGCTTCAGCGCCGAAGAGATGGCAAGCCTCAACGGCATCATGGAACGATTACTCGCGCGTGCCAGCCTTATCGGCTCCCCGTAAGTTCGCGGCTCCTCTCCCTGCTCGATCCCTCCTCCGGCTCGAAAATTCTTTCGTTGTTAGCCATCCAGATGGGATGGTTTCTAATGTTATTACTGTATAATGCACGCGCCAGTTCGGGTCCCTAAATCAATCATCATTTTGGGTCGGCCAGGCCGACCGGAGCAACAACGTGTCATCAAAAGAAAACCGTCGGGGCGACGACAAGAAAAAAGTGATCGTCGACGGAATCATCTCCGCGCGCATCCGCTCCAAAACGTTCGGTAGCCCGGCCCAGTCCAAGCAATTCCTGCAGCAGTATTTCCAGAATGTCCCGGTAGAGGACCTGCAGGGTCGTTCCGCAAAAATCATGGCTCGCGCGGCGATTGACCATCTTGGGTTCGGTGCGAAACGGCGGAGAGGGCAGGCGCTGCTTCGCATATTCAACGCGACAGAAAAGGAACACGGCTACACGTCCGGATACACGCTTATCGAGATGGTCAATGACGACATGCCATTTCTTGTTGATTCCGTTGCCGCAGCCATCAGTCGCCACGATCTGGCCATTCACATAACTGTTCATCCGATCATCTCGGTGAAACGGGATAGCAAAGGCAAACTCGTCGCCATTGCCAAGCCCGGTGACAAAGACGTGCAATCGGAGTCGTTCATTCGCTTCGCGATTGCGCGCGCAATCGATCCCGCAGAATTGAAGTTATTGCGTCAGGAAATCAACAAGGTCCTGCGTGACGTCCGGGTCGCGGTTCGTGACTGGGAGACGATGCGGGAGCGTATGCGAGAAACCCGCGATCTTCTCAAGAACGGACCAAAGCGTGTGGATCCGCTCTTACGCACGGAAAGCCAGGCGCTGCTTGACTGGATGGTCGACGAACATTTCACCTTTCTCGGCTACCGAGAATACAAACTGTCGACCAAAGGCAAGCACGTCTACCTGAAGTCAGTTGACGGAACCGGTCTCGGCGTACTGAGCGGGGATGACCGTGGGTCGAAGTCGGTTGAACTGACGAGGGAGATGAAACGTCTGACTCGGTCGCGAGACTGGTTGATTCTTACAAAGGCCAATTCCCGTTCGACCGTTCACCGTTCCGCGTTTCTCGATTACGTCGGCGTCAAAGTCTATGACGATAAAGGCAATGCCATTGGTGAACGACGATTTATCGGACTGTTAACGTCTGTCGCCTACAATGAAAGCCCGAAAAACATTCCGCTGCTGCGTCACAAGGTCAAGAAGGTATTCGAGCGCGCGCACGTGAAGGCCAAGGGCCATCGCGGCAAAGCACTTTCACACATTATTGAGACATACCCTCGCGAAGAACTGTTCCAGAGTTCGGTTCAGGATCTGACGCGTACAACGCTGGGTATCCTGAACCTGCAGGATCGAAAACGGGTCAAGTTTTTCCTGCGACGAGATACGTTCCGGCGCTTTTTCTCCTGTCTGGTTTTCGTGCCGCGTGAAAAATACACGACAGCGATCAGAATGCGGATCGAGGAGTTCCTGAAGGACGCCTTTGGCGGCATCGCCGTTGATTCGGGGGTTCAGATCTCCGATTCCGCGCTTGCCCGAGTCCACATTATTGTGCGAACCGCTGAAGGTGTAAGGCCGCGAATCAGCATTCACGATATCGAGGACAGGATCGTCGAACTCGTCGTTACATGGTCTGATCGGCTGCGCGAAGAACTGATCAATCGATTTGGCATAGACGACGGCCATCGACTGTACAAGGCTTATGGGCAAATATTTCCCGCGGGCTTTCAGGCGGATACAAAACCGTCCGAGGCCTGCTCGGATGTACGGCGCATCGACTCCATGCTTTCAAGCAATACGGTGCGCAGCGTCGATCTCTATGTCCCGAAAAACGCAAAGGCCGGCCACCTGCATTTTATGGTTTACGGCACAGACCAGCCGATTTCACTCTCGAATGCGTTGCCGGTTATTGAAAATATGGGTGTGGCCGTCTTTTCTGAGCGACCCTATGAGGCGGTTTTGACACCCGAGCAGTCCTTTTGGATGCAGGACTTCCACCTCGTCTATGAAGGCGACGCCTCGGTCGATTTTGAGGCGGTCGACGAACGCTTCGAAGAATGCTTCCTGGCGGTCGCCAGGGGCGATGCCGAGAATGACGGACTGAATCGACTGGTGCTTGCGAGTGGGCTCAACTGGCGCCAAACAACGCTCCTGCGTTGCTACGCCAAACATATACTCCAACTGGGTCTGCCGTTCAGTCAGGCCTACATGGAAGATGTGCTTGTCGAACACTCCGCCTTGGTGCCTCTATTGGTCGAGCTATTTGAGCTGCAATTCGATCCCGCAGTATCAAAATCCCGACGACCCAAGGAACTAAAACGCGTTCGCAAGGCCGTTTCGAGAGGCGTATCGAAAGCGAAAAATGTCGACGAAGACCGAATACTATCGGCCTTCGCTGGAGGCATAAGTGCGACATTGCGCACGAATTACTTCCAAAGTGAAAACGGACAGCCAAAACGTTGTATCTCGATCAAGCTGGATCCGGCCAAGCTGCCTGAGATACCGTTGCCAAAACCGAAATTCGAAATTTTCGTGTATTCACCCGAAGTCGAAGGCGTGCACTTACGTGGCGGTGATATCGCTCGCGGCGGGATGCGCTGGTCGGACAGGCGTGAAGACTTCAGGACCGAGATTCTGGGCCTGATGAAAGCCCAGGTCGTCAAAAACACGGTTATCGTTCCGACAGGCGCCAAGGGTGGGTTCTTTCCCAAACGAGTTCCTGCGGGCGATCGCGATGCGATCATGCAAAACGGTATTTGTTGCTACAAGAACTTCGTTCGCGCCATGTTGGACATCACGGATAATGTCATTGACGGTAAGGTCGTAACGCCGGAAGGCGTTGTGTGCAGAGATGGTGACGATCCGTATTTCGTCGTCGCTGCCGACAAAGGAACCGCGACCTTCTCCGACATCGCAAATGGCATATCCGCCGAATACAATTTCTGGCTGGACGATGCATTCGCCTCGGGTGGTTCTGCAGGGTACGACCACAAGAAGATGGGGATCACTGCACGCGGAGCCTGGGAAGCCGTCAAACGGCACTTCCGCGAGCTCGGCGTAAATATTCAGAAAGAGCCCTTCACTGTCGCCGGTATCGGTGACATGGCAGGCGATGTTTTCGGTAACGGCATGCTGCTTTCCCGCAAGATCAAGCTGGTTGCGGCGTTCAATCACCAAAACATCTTTCTGGATCCGGATCCGGACATGGCGCGAAGCTATCGCGAGCGCCGGCGCTTGTTTAAAGCACCGCGGACCGGATGGGAAGACTACGACGATTCATCAATTTCCAAAGGTGGGGGCATATTTTCCCGACAAGCCAAGACCATTCGCCTGAGCAATGAAGTTCGCAAACTTCTGGATGTCGAAGAAACAACGCTGAAGCCGGATCAGTTGATCAACGCAATCCTCAAATTGCCGGTGGATTTGCTGTGGAACGGCGGTATAGGAACCTACGCAAAAGCCAGCCACGAGGGTCATGCGGACGCGGGCGATCGGAGCAACGACTCCGTTCGCGTCAATGCCAATGAACTGCGATGCCGAGTAATCGGTGAAGGCGGCAATCTCGGTCTCACGCAGCTCGCACGTGTCGAGTACAGTCTTTGTGGCGGTCGAATCAATACCGACTTTATTGATAATTCCGCCGGGGTGGACAGTTCTGATCGCGAAGTGAACATCAAAATATTATTAAGCGATGCCGCCAAATACAAAGGTCTGACTCGCGCGAAGCGCGATGTATTACTTGAGTCGATGACAGACAATGTTGCGGAACTCGTGCTGCGCAATAACTATCTGCAGACGCAGTCAATCAGCATGAGCGAAACGCGGTCCGCTGATCGAATCGACGAAACGGCGCGCTTGATTGCTGATCTCGAGCGCACAGGTCTTCTGAACCGCGCGATCGAGTTTCTCCCGGACGACGTGCAAATCGAAGAGCGCCGCAGTCGAAAACTCGGGTTTACCAGACCAGAGCTCGCTGTCATCCTTAGTTACGCGAAAATTGACCTGTACAACGGATTAATCGACTCGCAAGAAACGCTTGAAGATTTTCTGGCGATCGATCCGCAACGCTATTTTCCATCCGTCCTGAGGCGGCGCTACGCAGACTTGTTGGCTGGCCACAGGCTAAGTCGACAAATTCTCGCCACACTCGTTGCAAACAACATTGTGAATCGCATGGGCCCCGCGTTCGTCAAACGAGTTCAGGCGGACACGGGCGCGAACATAGTGACGGTTGCGCGGGCGTACGAAGTTGCTCGGATTATTACGCGCGCAGGTCCGATACTGAGAACCATTGAATCGCTGGACTATGAAATACCCGCAAGCGCACAAGTCGACATGATGTTCCAGGTCAGCCGAACGTTACGGCACGTCTGCTACTGGTTGATCGAACAAAACGGCGACAATCTCGATATCGTGAAATCCGTGGCGCGGTTGAGAGACAATATGGCACGCATCTATTCGCGATCTGCGACTTATTTGTCCCGAGCCGCCAGAGATCGACACGACAAAGCCGAAAAGCATTACATTGCCATCGGTGTGCCGGAGAAGCTGGCCACTCGTATGTCCCTCCTGCTTCTTACAAGACCCGCGCTCGATATGTCAGACCTTGCCGCCGAACGAAAACGCGATGTCATTGACGCCATGCGTCTCTATTCGATATTCAACGACGCTTTGGGACTGACCTGGCTCCACAATCAGGCCGAGGACCTCGAGGTTGAGGGTCGATGGCAGGCAAAGGCTCGAAGCAATCTACGCGATGAATTTTATCAGCTGAGGCGCGCGTTGGCATTTCAATTACTGACATTGCGCAGTAAGAAAGAACCTGTGGACATCGCGGAAGCCTGGCTAAAGAAAAATTCTTTAGAAGTTGCTCGGTTTACACACATGATCAACGAAATGAAACTACGCGACGAAATCGATTTTGCTACGCTCACGGTAGCCGCGCAGGAACTGCGGGATCTTATCTCAAAATAACCTGGAGCGAGAATGGCTGGCAAGCTTGTATTGTGTCGACATGGACAAAGCGACTGGAATCTGAAAAATCTGTTCACAGGTTGGACGGATGTAGATCTTACCGAGCAAGGCAATCAGGAAGCCGTTGCGGCGGGTCGCTTGCTTAAAGACCTTGGCTACGATTTCGATATCGCGTACACGTCCGTTCTAAAGCGGGCTATTCGCACGCTATGGCACATACAGGATCAGATGGATCTCATGTGGATTCCTGTCGTCCGCGACTGGCGTTTGAATGAACGTCACTACGGCAGCTTACAGGGACTTAACAAAGGCGAGACGGCCGCCAAATACGGCGACGAGCAGGTCCACATATGGCGGCGCAGTTACGACATTCCGCCACCGGCACTTGATGCCGATGATAAACGGCATCCTTCGCACGACGCGCGCTACGCCGGCATTGATGGTCTGCCGGCAACGGAGTCGCTTGCGACTACGCTGGACAGAGTTATTCCCTGCTGGGATGACGTCATCGCGCCACAACTCAAGGCGGGCAAAAACGTCCTGATCGCGGCACATGGCAACAGTTTACGCGCGCTCGTGAAAATGCTCGACAAGGTTTCCGATGATGAAATCACCGGATTCAATATTCCGACAGGCGTTCCCCTCGCCTACGAGCTTGACGACAATTTACAGGCGCTATCGCGAGAATTTCTGGGCGACGCTGAGGCCATTGCGAAGGCGGCGGCTGCAGTCGCAGCACAGGGCAAAGCCCACTAGGCCTGCCTAGTTTTGTGTTCCCGGCTTCGAGCGTGGCTTCCATTCGTCCGGGTCGACGACCCGCATCAGACCTTCCTGGGCCGTCGAAGCCACCAGTCGCCCGTCTTGCGTAAATAACTGGCCGCGCGCGAGTCCACGTGCACCGGACGAATTAGGGCTGTCCATTGCGTACAACAACCACTCGTCCACTTTGACATCGCCATGGAACCACAGCGCATGATCAAGACTCGCCATGATCACATTACCTCGCGTAAATGACAGTCCATGCGGCAGTGTCGCCGTGCCAAGCAATTCGTAATCCGATACGTAGGTCAGTAGATTTTGGTGCAGTACAGGGTTATCCGGCAAGGCATCAACCGCTCGAATCCACACGTGCCTTTTCGGCGGCAATTGCTCCGGGACTTCGAAATTGACAGGCTCGACATGTCTGAATTCAAACGGTCGCTTTTCCGTCAGGAAACGCCGCATCTTGGACGGGATGTGTTCAAGCATGTCCTTCGCAATGTCGGTGAAGTCTTTCAAACCTTCAGGACCCGGCACATCCGGCATTTCGGCCTGGTGCTTGAGTCCGTCTTCCGGCACTTGAAACGAAGCCGCGAGGTTGAGAATCGGCCGGCCATGCTGAATGGCGACGACACGTCGATTTGAGAAGCTTCCCCCATCCCGCGATCTATCAACCTCGTAGATGATCGGCGAATCGACGTCGCCACGACGTAAGAAATAGGCGTGCAGGGAATGAGCAACCCGGTCCTCAACGGTATTTTGAGCCGCCGACAGGGCCTGTCCAATTACCTGACCGCCGAAGACCTGCGGGCTACCGAGATCACGGCTGGCGCCGCGAAAAATATTGTCTTCAATCTGCTCCAGACGGAGCAGCCCAATTAAATCATCGAGAACGGGGTTCATATCGGTCAATCGCCAGCGCGGCCGCCGTCGGCGGCGATACCTGTTCCGCTAACGAAAACGGCGTCGTCACTCGCGAGGAACAGAACCACTTTGGCGATGTCAACGGGCTCGCCAAGACGGCGCGCGGCGGACCGTTTAATGCAATGATCTCGCAAGGTTTTGTCTTTTCGAAAAACATCGCGACTGTCAGGCGTCATTACGCCTCCGGGCTGTACGTAATTTGCCGTAATACCAAACTCGCCGATCTCTACCGCGAGCGCTCGAGTGAGATTTGACAGGTCCTGCTCTGCCCGATCTCGAATGTCTTTGGCATCGGCAGCGAAGCTGCTTCGCAAGAAGCCCATATTAATAATCCGACCCGCCGGACTTTTCTTCAAGTGTGGCAACGCAGCACGGCAAATCGAGAGCGTGAGCGCGGCGCGTGATTGCAGCAGTGACTCAATCTTGGAGGACGACGCGGGCATGGGCATTTCGAATGACAACGGGAATTCGTTAACCAAAATATCGATGCCGCCCATCTGGTCCACAGCTTCCTGAACCAGGACCGGCATTTGGTCCGCGTCCACCAGATTGGCAGCCATGCCCGTGATGCCCTTGACGTTGGCAAAATGTCGCTCGACGCCACTGTTGACCGTATCGACCGCAGTGACGGTCGCGCCGTGTTTGATCAGCGTGCGGGCGGAGGCTTCACCGACACCGCTACCGGCATTCAAAACCAGTGCATTCAGACCATAAAGTCGCGGGGGGTCGCCCATCCAGTTTCCTTCCTAAGACCATCAAAACATTAGTATTTCATAAGCTTGGGTGCCGATTCTAACGCGAAATTTCATGTTATGCTCGACCAATAATCAGCGTTGAGCTGTATTGGGGGAAACATGAAACCGACTGGAATTTGCGTACTCAACCGAACCTGCGTCAGTGTACTTGCTTTGAGTCTCATTGCTACAGCCTCGCCTGCATTCGCACAAAGCGGCTCGCATGGTGGCCTTGAAGAAATCGTCGTCAAGGCCCAACGTCGCGACCAGAACCTGACCGACGTGCCCGTATCCGTCAGCTTGGTTTCCGGAGCCGAAATCGAAGCGTCGGGCATCAAGGACATGTTCGATCTGCAGCAGAATGTGCCAGGCCTGATCGTTGGTCAAAGTCAAACGACAACGTCGTCCAATTTCGCGATTCGTGGTATCGGTAGTACCGCAAATAACTTCGGTGTTGAATCGTCCGTCGGTCTCTACGTCGATGGCGTTTATCGCTCCCGCCAAAGTTCGATGATCAATGAGTTAATCGACGTCGAAGCGGCAGAAGTTGTGCGCGGCCCTCAAGGAACCCTGTTTGGCAAGAACACGGCAGCAGGCGCTATCCTTATTCGAACGGTCGCACCTGATCCCAACAGCGCAAATTCCTTTATTGATGTAACAGCGGGAGACTACGGTCTGACCCGAATTTCCGCGGCAACAAATATCGGCATTACTGACAATCTCGCATTTCGCGGCACAATTTTTTCCTCACAGAGAGACGGTTATGTCGATGATCTGATTCTTGGCAAAGATTATTACAACGATCGTGACCGTTTCGGTCTGCGCATGCAGCTCGGACTGAACGAGCCAAGCGATGATTTCAACATGCGAATTATCGTCGACTATGCGGAGATTGACGAAGCCTGCTGCGTTGCGGTCTCTCGCGTCGACGGAATATTTTCTCAAGCCAGTTTGCTTGGGACCCCCCAGCCGGGGTCTGACGCCGCATTGCTTTCGCTCGGTGGCATCGTTGCGAATAGCTTCCCGTATCCCGATGCACTATTGGATTTCGTATTCGGGCCGGCCGCCGCCAACATCCGAAACATTCCTTTCGAAGACTATGTAGTCACGCAGAATATCCGCCCTCAATCGACAAATGAGGATCGCGGAATTTCAATTGAATTCAATAAGTCCCTCGGCAAAATGACCTTTTCTTCGGCCACTGCGTTTCGGGCGTTTGATACCTACGACCGAATCGACGGCGACTTCACCAATGTGGATGTTTTGGAGCGCATCAACGCTGCAGAGCAAACATCAATTTCGCAAGAGTTCCGCATCTCCGGAGATTTCGGTGACAAGGGGAGCTTCTTCCAGGCCGGGCTCTATTACTTCGGTCAGGAAATCAAGAGCGACACCGATACCAACGGCGGCGCTGCCCTGGAACAATATGTCTTGGCGCTACGGCCGGATCTCGCGGCACTTATCGGTGGCGTAAACGCCGTGGCAGCAGGCTCAAACGGTGCATTGCCTCCCGCGGCCAGTCCCTTCCCGGCCGGATTCTTCGTTCACGAAGCAATGACGCAGGACCATGATGGCTGGGCGGCATTCGGCCAGACGGACATCGTGTTTTCAGATTACGTGACGCTGACACTGGGTGCGCGCTACACCGATGAAACGAAAAAGGTCAACGGCGTCTTTACACAAACAGCATCGGGCCCGGCACCGGACTTCGGTGCAATTGCTTTAAACCTTATGTATGTCGATCCTGCCAGTCCCCTGTTTAATCCGGCGCTGTTCAATCCAGCACCCTTGTTTCCGGTCATGCAGCCGAATAACGGTTGGGGCGGGGGGATTTTTCCTGTCCTGGCGCCACGTGAGACGCTAGACGCGAAACTGAGCGATGACCAGATGACCGGCACGGCCAAGCTTTCGGTATTCCCGAGTGAGAACATCATGTTCTACGGGTCCTATGCTACCGGCTTCAAGGCCGGTGGAACGAATACGGATCGCATAAGCCCGGCGTTCGAATCGGTTTTCGGGCCTGAGACGTCTACCTCGATTGAAGTTGGCTTCAAGGGCTCGTGGGATAAGTTCCGCATCGGTGTTTCGTACTACCAAACCGACTACGAAGACTTCCAGGCCAACTCGTTTACGGGAACCGGCTTTAACCTGCAGAACGCCGGCGAAATTGAAACAGATGGTTGGGAAATCGAATACACGTGGCAGCTGTTCGATAATACGACAGTCAGTGGCTACTTCGCGAAGAGCGAAGGTAACTTCAAAACTTTTATTGGTGGTTCCTGCCAGGATGAGTACGTTTTCCACACGGGAATGCCTGATCCGGGTGGCAACGGCGATATCAACGCTGAAGTTTGTGATCGATCCGGCGACGTCATTCCATACAACCCGGAAGATCGTGCGTTTGTCGCATTGACACAAAACTTCCCGATCGGGTTCGGCAATCTGTTCTTCCGTGCCGAATACACTCACGCCTCGGAGCTATTCACTGATGGCGACCTTCGGCGTACCTTGGCCACCAACGCAGATATTCATACCCTGCGCATAGACGCGGTCATGAGCAAAACTCCGACCACGACAGAACTGCATGAACTCGCCGTCAATGCTGTGTCCCTTATGCAGGAGCTCAAAATCACTTCCTTGCCTATTGTCGATGGAGGCAAATTGAAAGGAGTGGTAACCATGCACGCCCTGCTCGCAGCAGGGGTCGTCTGAAACATGATTTCACGCCTTCTTTCCCGTTATTGGCTGCTACTCCCTGTGCTCGTCCTTGTGGTAATAGCAGTGGATAGAATCGAAGCACCTCCGCTCATCGAAGTTGAGGAGACCATAGACAT
>RCNB010001740.1_pt1 | contig 13608 bp, 13 predicted proteins | sample 2041321 | NCBI WGS metagenome assembly RCNB01 (sample SAMN09708232, study PRJNA481090) | Marine sediment metagenome, whole genome shotgun sequencing project. | reverse complement strand
TAGATAGCTCTATGGTTTATTATGTTTATCCCGTATCATAAGCCGATAAACAGCATATTATATACGGATATAACGAGTTGGCAATAATTTAAAAATAGAACTAAATGAAAACAACACTGCTATTAATTATATTAGTCATTTCAATGATACCTTTGAAATCTATTGCACAATTCACCTTGACCGTTGAAATAAATGGCTTAAGAAGTAGTAATGGCAATATACTTTTACAAGTTTTTGATGAAGAACAAAATACAATAAAAGGCGTCGTTGAAGGTATTGAAAATAATAAATGTATTATTGTTATTGAAAATCTTAAATCAGGAAAGTATGCTTTCAGATATTTTCATGATGAAAATAGTAATGACGAAATGGAAACCAATTGGATGGGAATGCCTAAAGAAGGGTTTGGGCTTTCGAATAACGCAAAGGGACTTTTTGGGTCACCAAAATTTAAAAAATGGATTTTTGAACTAGGCGCCAATAAAAAAATGACTTGCACACCTTCTTATATGTAAATATCTAATGAAAAATGGATTTTTTATAAAATTTAACCAAATGAAATATATTCTAAATAAAGCGTAGTATTTTGTAACAATGGTATTCGCCTTTGCCTAACTCTTTGTTATGGATATTATATGAACTAACTGCCCAGATAAATAGAAAATGAGCTATTTTCGATTAAAAACTTTATTTAAATTCAATTGGCAATTTGGCTTAACTCTTATTATATTATTCGGAATACCTAGATTTCTTATGGTATTAGATGCTAATCAAACTCGAAACTATAATTTCGTTTCACTTATTTTTCTTGTAATGTGGATTACACCTTATATTTTTCTAACTCGGAAGGGAAGGAAATTTATCGGTATAATAAGGACTAAAAAATACACCTGGCTGGTTTATTCATTTTTGTTGGGTATTACTGCTTGCACAATTGCATATTTTATTGGAAAATGGTTTTATCAGGATTCTATTAACAATTGGTTTGTATACATATCAAATTCCTATGGTGCTTTACCAATAGAAGAGCTTAAAGGAAATAATAAACATCTCTACTTCGTAATCTTCGCTCTTATTGGCATGACTTTTAGCCCTATTGGAGAAGAATTGTTGTACAGAGGACTAATCCATCAAAGCTTCGTTTCTAAATATGGAAATAACAAAGCATCCATTATAGATAGTCTTGCCTTTACTATTGTCCATTTAGCTCATTTTGGGATTGTTTATGTTAGTGGGACATGGAAAATTTTGTTCGTTCCAGCGTTTTTATGGTTATTGCTAATGTTTTTAACCAGTAGAATATTTTTTTATTGTAAATCTAAATCAGAGTCAATTTATGGAGCAATATTAAGTCACGCTGGATTTAACTTTGCTATGACATTTTTCATATTTTATTATATTCTATGACCAACAATTGCCAACAAAGACGTGTATAATTAATTGCTCGTTCTGTGTGTACTCGGAAAATCCGTAGGATTTTCTCTACGTTCGGTTAACTTTTGTTAAATTAGTAGCTGAACCACGCAACTATCCAGACAAACTGTTAGCAGTAAGTGTTTAGAACCTAACTTGACTTCTAGAATAAAACACGATAAATTAAAACGATATAAATAAGTAACCCAAACTTGAATGACAATAGAAATGTGAAATAAAATCAATACTTTCACAACAGATTAAAGAAAAAAAATGTTTAAAAAATTTACAACCGCAGACAAACTCCTATTTGTTGCGGCTATATTATCGTTGATATTTTCCGAAGCACTCTATTTTCAAGGAGAAAAGGCAGACGGAACTTTTATTGCACTATGGGTTCCTTCAATATTAGCATTTGGAATTTATCTAAAACTAATTAATAGCACAAAAAATGATTGATTTAATACCATATTTTGCAGGGCTAATAACTCTGCTTTTTGGCTTCGGTTTTTTCTTAGCAATTAGAGAAGCCAAAAAAATAAAATAGAAAATATTTTTTATCTGCTACTAAAAGAACTTTACATTAAATAAGTGAGTTTGTACTTTGATTAGTAATAATTTGTGATTTAATTCTGCTTGCAAACTTCAATTGCAAAATGAACAGAGGAAGTTAAGCTATGAAAAAGCTGCGTCGAAATCTGAAAAAATAAAATTAATTACACAAAAACTGTTCATACATAAACACGATAAATATAACTCCAACAAGCTTATATAAACAATCATCTCAAGTGAGATGGGTTTCCTATAAAGTTAGCGCTCTAGTTATCATAGGGTATATACAACTCTTAAGGTCACAAATCGCGGCTGAATGAACGTTTCTGAAGTGAAAACAGACAAGTTATTCGCACTGTTTCTCACTTGGGAATCAATGTCCAATAGATTAGTAGCCTTGATTTCGTATTCCCATTTGGCATCCCTATCTTTTCTATAGGAAAGTGTGGCATCCCAATTCTGAAAGGACTGAGATTGGCCATCGCCAAGGTCTTGATTTGTATATGTATAATTCGTACGGAACGTCAGCGCTTGCCAGATGTAGGCATCAAACTCAACAGAAGGTGCATTGGTCACGAACTTTGTCTTACGACTTCCCTGATTATTGTTGGTAATGCTGTAGCGGTATCTTAAACTTACATTTGGTGCTTCCCTATAATTGGTGCGTATGCTTGGAGTATACGTCTGTGTATACCCTTCATTTAGCGATTGCTGTTGTTGAATAAACTGATTGATCTTACTATAATTAAAACTAGTGTTCAAGCTGGCTCTTATCTTACCAAAAGTGCGCTGCACACGTCCAAAGACATTCACATTTTCATCGGCAAAACTTGAATTGAAAAAAGTACTTGTCCTGATCACATTCTCAAAATTCGTTAAACTTCGTATCTGATCGATATTACTTGAGTATGCCGCTCTGACGAAAACATTGGTATAGTTAAAAAGGTTGAAACTACTGTAAAACAAACTCAAATTATGCGACAAGGCATTTTGCAGGTCAGGCTCACCAAATTGAATACTGTTGTAATTATTCAAAACGACACCTTGTGCTAAACGCGTGATATCCGTGAATTGATTACGCATGTTATATTTTAAGGTCAAAGCTTCGCTCTTTTTTAACTGGATTCGGGTTTCGAAATCTGGTAAAAATCGAAAGAAGTTATCCTTGAAGGTTTCACCAAACTGGCTATTCTTATTTCCGTACGCATGTAAAGAAAATCCTGGTGTGATTGTAAATTTTCCGGTTTTCAATCGGTAATGTACTCCCAAATACACATCGCTAAAATTATACTCTGTATCGTTGGTGCCCCGTCCTTCATTAATCGTTGGTGTTGGATTAAACTGAGACCCATCTTCTAAAAACTGGAAAATATTGGAATTGAATTCTTGACGACTAATGATTACACCAAGCGTTAAGTTGATATTGCTTTTGGTATTAAGGAGGTTGTAATAATCCAATTTGGCATCCACTTGATTGGACTTAATACGTCTGTTCTGAACCAGGTCATAATTAGTCAACGAGGTGTCCAGACCCAAAGCTTCTGCTGTCGTATCAAAGGCATTTACACCATTTGGGTCATTGACCAAAAAGGCATTGTAAAATGGATCTTCGTTTTTAAGCAAATGCTGCGCCTCAAAGGCGAAAATATTGGTTTCATTAAGCGTGTAATAATAATTTAAATTTTGATTGATGCTAAAAGGTGTGACCTCATCCAGCTGATTTAAATTTCCAATAACCGAAGAAAAAATATTTTGGTTTTGAGAATCGTTCGATATACGACCCAAGATATCATAATCGATTTGATTATTAATGTTGGGTTGGTACGATGCGCTCAGTTTTAACAATCCTTGATTAGAACGTTCTTTGCTTGATTGTTCGGTAGCTTCATCGGGGGTGCCTAAGTCCGAATCCGTGTATTGGACGAAACTTGTTTCCTTAGAAAGGATACGACTGCTATTGAATATGAGGAATCCACTCAGATCGAGTGCCTGACTCGGAGAATAGCTAAAATTACCCGTCCCCAATTTATTTTCTATTTCCAGGGCATTTCCCTGACTTGTCAAGAAATTCAGGCTGTTATTTCCAAGGTTAATACTGGTTCCGCTGCTCCTACTGGGTGCCCTGAAACCGCCACCGAAGTTTCTGATATCGCGCCGTGATAAGGCAACTTCACCCGTATTGTTAAGGTCACCTATAAAATTAAGGCTGTACTTTGGGCTATAATAAAACAACTTAGGCTGCACTACATAGAGCGTATTGTCTGGTGAAGTTCCACCACCAGCAGTGATATTACCGAACCAAAAGTTTTCCTTCCCTTCCTTAAGCTTAATATTCAAGGCCACATTATCCTGGTTATTGGTCACACCACGCAATTGACCAACTTCAGAATAGTTACGTAACACTTGTATCTTATCGACCGCCTTAGACGGAATATTCTTTGTTGCTAATTTAGTATCTCCGTCAAAAAAATCCTTGCCGTTAACCATTAACTTATTGACCACTTTACCCTCCACTTCGATCTGACCTTCTTCATTGATCTCCACGCCTGGTAATTTTTCTAGTACATCTTCTAACTTTCGTTCGGTACCGTTCTTAAAAGAGTCAGCATTGTAAACCAAGGTATCCCCCTTTATGGTGACCGGCATTTTATAGGTAAGCTCTACCTCATCCAAGGCATTGTCTGCTAGAATCGTATAATCTTTTGTCATATTGCTTTCTTTTGTTGAAAGGATCTCTTCAAAAGTCTTCATTCCTACATGGCTAATCTGCATTTTATAGGTGCCGTTCTTGCCCAGCGCCAGCTTGTATTTACCTTGCTCATCAGTAATGCTATAGGATTCTAAACCACTAGTTTCTTTATTTATAGCGATCACAGTCGCCAATTCCAAAGGCCGATTTAAGCTATCATAAACCACGCCTTCAAGTTTAATTTGAGAATAGGAAAGACTTGCTATAAAAAGTAGCGTAACACAAAATATTTTTTTCATGATTTTATTGTACTTGCAGGTAGGTTTATTTTTTCAATTCAGCCGCTATCAATTTCTTCTTCTTCCTCGGTTGTTTCTCATTTCTTGCATTTTTCCCGAAATAGTAGCTTGATATTCGCTCTTTGTAATTTCTTTCCCTTTATCAGGAGCTTCAATTTTAATTTTCTCCTGAGGGTTCATCACAATTTTAGAACACAGCATTGTAGTAGACCCTGCACTTACTTCTAAAATGAGACCTGGAAGTCCCCAATATTCACCTGGGCCGTGACTTACCGGTATTTGAGGCGTATACCATGCTTCAATTTCAGTCATTTTAACTTCTTCCTTTTTAGGCGCAACCTTCGTGGAATCAGCTGTCTTTTCGTAAGTATTTGTTCTTAAATCACTCCAAGAAAATGAATACCACGAAAGATCAGAAGTAGGAACTAAAGAAGTTGCTTTAAAACATATATATTTTCCTATCTGCTTTGATTCCTTACCCATCTTCCATTCTATTGTCTGCAACTTATCCTTAACTAAAAATTGCTTTCCATAGAATTCCTGACTCTGAATTAATGCATTTTCTTTTACATTTTTATATTGCTCTCCCTGTGCGAAATTCTTTCCCCAAGAATCTGTTGCTCCTGACATAGCATCTAATTTGTCTTCTTCATTAAACAGGGATTCTTCCTTATTGAAATTCAATACATAGGTCTTTTCCAGCCTATTCTTCAAGCGTGATTGTATTTGCTTTTTTTGTGCTTCGCTCATTCTTGCGGCCCAAGTACCAAGGTCCATCTTAGATTTAGAAAAATAAAACGCCTGACCTTGAAATTCTTGAACATTTGGCTTAGCTGATAACAGCAATACAAAGGGGAGAATACTGAATTTAAAGAGAATTGATTTCATGACTGGTATCTAAAGTTAATGATTATGTTTAACAAATATAAGTAAATATTAAACATTACAGTGTATTTATGAAAACATTAACATTAATTCCAACGCCAACGCTAAGCGCTTAATCTATTCTTTTCAGTTGAATGGCTATAACCACTACATCAAGAAATACATGACAAATGCTAACTGAAGAAATATAACGAACGGCTAACAAAGAACTCCTATGAAAAGCCCTAGTCCAGTTCTTCAAAATTAATATTTAACTTTAATTATCTCATAATGATGATTTTGAAGTGTTGTAATGTTGTTAATCCGATAGGATTATAACATAGAGAAATCTCAAAACTCAGGGCTGATAAATATTTCTGATTGAAATATAAAAATTATCTATAATGTTTAAACAAAAATAAAAAAAGTTAAACATATATTTGCATAACAATTAAAAGATAAGAATTATGAAAATAGTAGTAAACAACATAAAAAGAGGAAAATTAAGTTATAATAGAACTAATTTTTGGAATAATCAGAGAAGATATAAATAAATTAATAAAACTTTTAATCATGAAAACTTTAGAGAATAATCAAAATGTAAGAATCTTAAGCCAAAGTAAAAGGCATTTATGGAAAACCAGAAGACGATACGGTTAATTAAACAGACTAACTTTTAAAAATTTAAATTATGAGAAGATTTGACAACATACGGCAACGAGTAACAAGTTTTGCCAAAGAGCAAATTAAATTAAAGGACAGAATGAACAAGCCTTATAATATTGAAGAAATTTTGTTAATGGGACTTAAGGCATAATAACGACATATCAAGTAAGAAAATGTCATCAATATCTCAGTTATGCACTTTATGGTACTGTACACATTATCGGATTAAAAGATATGAGGAATACAAGATAAGATATCGATGCATCAAAATTATCTAAGAATAAAATGAATAAAATAGTTAAGACACTTGCATATATTATGATAACCTTAATGGTTGATAATATTTCTGCTCAAGTCACGACTTTTATATACGGTAGAGTTGTTAATGAAATAGGCGAGCCTATGTTCGGAGCTTCTGTCTATTTAGAGGGTACTCAGTTGGGTTCACAGACCGATATTGAGGGTAATTATAAGATAACCGGTGTCAGCTACGGTTCTTATAACCTCATAGTGAGTTATTTGGGCTATGAACCCCAGACGCAATACAATATCATTGTGCGCTCTAAAGGTACTCCTGCCTATAATTTTGTACTTGAAGAGGCTACTCAACAATTGGAATCAGTAGTGATTTCAAATGCCAATAAAATATCGCGTCCTAGAGAATCTCCGCTTTCGACACAAACTCTTTCAGCAGTAGAAATTGCTACCTATCCCGGAAGTAATAATGACGTTGTTCAGGTAGCTCAAACATTACCCGGAGTTTCGCCTTCTATCGGAGGCTTTCGCAATGACCTTATTATAAGGGGCGGCGCACCTAACGAAACTGTGTATTACCTGGATGGCATGGAAATTCCGAATATCAACCATTTTAGCACCCAGGGTAGTGCCGGTGGACCGGTTGGGCTTATCAATGTATCCTTTATAGAGAACGTTACCCTTTCTACTTCAGCTTTTAATGCTCGATATGATAATCCGTTATCAGGCGTGTTGCAATTTAATCAGCGTAACGGGAATACCCGCAATTTTTCCGGCAATTTTAGAGTTAGTGCCAGTGAAGCCGCATTGACGTTTGAGGGGCCCTTATTCAAAAAGGGAAGCGAGGAATCAAATACTACCTTTTTAGCTTCAATACGAAGAAGTTACCTCCAATTTTTGTTTGAGGTTATTGGCCTGCCCTTTAAGCCAGATTATTGGGATTATCAATATAAGCTCAACCATAAAATTGATAACTTTAATAGCATCAGTTTATTAGGTTTAGGATCTATCGACGATTTTTCTATAAATCCGCCAGATGAGTTTGATGCTGAACGGCAGGCACAATTAGAGCAAGCACCATTTATCAATCAACGTACTAATAACATCGGTATTACCTGGCGTAATCGTTTTAAAAACGGAAATGGGTTTATGTTAACTACCTTAAGTAACAATACTTTGGTCAACGATTTTAAACGATATCGAGACCCTGAAAATGAATCAGGTGTTATTTTCAATAACGATGCAACCGAATCGGAGACTAAATTACGGTACGAACTAACCCAGTATTTGGGTGATTGGAAATTAAATTCAGGCTTAAATATACAATACTCCGATTATAGCAACCGCACCCAGGACCTAAAAAATAACTTGACTTTTAACACCGAAATCAATTTCTTGAAGTACGGTCTTTTTGCGAATATGTCCCGGTCCTTTTTTGATAATAAACTTGATATTTCTTTCGGATTTCGCATTGACGATGATAGTTTTACTCAAAATGAGAATTTATTGAGCAACTTCTCACCGCGGATATCAGCTTCTTATGAATTTGCACCAGATTGGCGGGTCAATGGTACAATAGGACGTTATTTTAAAATCCCACCATATACCATTTTAGGCTTTCGGAATAATTCTAACGAATTGGTCAATCAAAATGTCGAGTATACTATGAGTGACCATTTTGTACTTGGCTTGCAACATTATTTTTCTCCTTCAGCCAGTCTTTCTTTAGAAGGGTTTTACAAGCGATATAATGATTACCCGGTTTCCTTACGTGATGGCGTCTCACTCGCAAATAAAGGAGGTGGCTTTGAAGTATTGGGTAGTGAACCGATTGTAACGATAGGTAAGGGCAGAAGCTATGGGACGGAGTTATTGTTTCAACAAAAATTATCGAATAATTTTTACGGTATTTTTGCCTATACATGGTTTTACAGTGAGTTTACAGGTCTTGACCAAGACGTTTATATTCCATCTGTCTGGGACAGTAGACACTTGATATCATTTACCGGAGGGTATAAATTAAAACGCAATTGGGAGTTTAGTGCACGTTACCGTTTTGCTGGTGAAACACCGTTTGTTCCTACTGATCTCGATGCTACTTTGGCCAATTATCCTGAAGTAATATTAGATTATGACCGTTTGGGGCAGGAAAAACTAGCTGTTTTTAGTCAGTTGGATGTTCGATTGGACAAAAAATGGAATTTCAAAAAATTCGCTTTTGAATTATTTATAGAGGCACAAAATATTCTAGGACAGGACATTCCTAGTCCAACTGATTATGGCCTAAATCGTGATAGTATGGGTATGATAGTAAACCCAAGAAGCCTTGTTGCCATTGATAATGATGGTGGTCAAATCATACCGAGTTTAGGTATAGTTATTGATTTTTAACGGTTTAAAATAGTTTAACTTTGATCAATATATGAATTATTTAAAGTAGCAAGTGTTGATGTTGCTGGAAAACAAAGTCAATCCTGTTGCGGGAACACAACGAAAAGCTCGTGAAACTTTACAAGCAGGATGTTCCTACAAACTACAATGCTAAAATAGAAACGAAAAGCTAAGTTCGTCAATGTAGCACAGAAAAAATAAATGAACTAATGTTTTAAAATTTAACTATTATGACAATTAAAAGCATATTAATAAATTACGTATTAACAACTATTGTTTTCCTTATTATCGACTTGGCTTGGTTAGGGTTTATCGCCAAAAATGTATACCAAAAGTATTTAGGCAGCCTTTTGAGTGACACAGTTAATTGGACTGCGGCCTTTATTTTCTACCTTATTTATGTTGTAGGAATATCCATTTTTGCTATTTACCCTTCGGTGGATAAAAATTCTGCCTTAAATGCTATTTTGTTGGGGGCATTGTTTGGTTTATTTACCTACGCCACTTACGACTTAACAAATTTAGCCACACTGAAAGGCTGGCCGCTTCCTATTGTTTTTATCGATATAGCCTGGGGAATATTTTTATCGGCTGCAGTAAGTTTATCCGGTTTTTACATCGTGAAGTATGTTAATTAATTTTTAACTATAACAAATTATGTCAACCTTATTCTTTCAAGCCTTGTATATCATTTTTATTCTTGTTACTCTTTTATGGGTCTTTAGTGCAATTATTAAAAATGTGAGTATTGTTGATTTATTTTGGGGAATAGGATTTGTAATTGTAAATGCCGTTTACTTTTATAATTCGGGTGAACTTTTTCAACGTAAGATACTTTTGTTAATATTAGTTACTTTGTGGGGGCTTCGCCTTTCGATTTATCTGGCCTGGAGAAACATTGGCAAAGGAGAAGACTTCCGTTACCAAGAATTCAGGAGAAAATACGGTGCTAAACGCTATTGGTGGGTTAGTTATTTCCAGACATTCCTACTACAGGGAGCCTTAATTATGTTTGTTTCGTTGCCATTATTAGGTACAAATTCTAAAACCTATTCTGATGGTTTAAACTGGCTAGATTATATGGGCATTGTTGTCTTTATTGTTGGGTTTGCCTTCGAAGCTGGGGGCGATTTTCAACTGGCAAGATTTAAGAAGAATCCAAACAACAAAGGCAAAGTTTTAAACACCGGTTTTTGGAAATACACAAGACATCCGAATTATTTTGGTGACTCGGTAGTGTGGTGGTCTTTTGCTATTTTTAGCATGGCTGCTGGGAGTTATTGGACAATTATTGGTTCTGTTGGAATGACCCTGCTCATTATTAAAATTTCAGGGGTGGCATTACTCGAAAAGAGCCTCAAGGAGAATAAACCCCAATACCATGATTACATTAAAAAAACAAATTCATTTTTTCCGTGGTTTCCTAAAAAATAAAGATTATGGATTATATTTTTAAAAACATATGGTTAATTCTTTTTGTATTATGGGGTCTACCACTTAGCTATTACCGAAGCAAATTCCGAAAAATAATTTACCAAACCGATAGTTGGTTTATAAACGTCAAACCAGTTTTTTGGAAGGAAATAAAAGGATTGTTTGGAAATATTTATCCCGATAATATGAAATATAAAAGGTTCAGAAATTTTTATTTGTTTTATCTAATAATCTATTTTATTCTTTTCATAAGTTACTTATATTTTAACGATTAAGAAATAATTTGGAAAAACATCAGTAGAAGTACTATTCCTTTGTTCAAATTAGTAGGCCTAATTCGTATTATTTACCATCAAATTTTATCATGTAAAAAGGGACTATTTCAGTGTCACTTTTACGCTTTACCAACTGACACCGATTAATAATTCATTATTTCAAATTTTTATATTAAAGATAAATAACTAATACTTCTTGAAGACCTAATGTTTACTTTCTATAATTTATATTGTTTAATATTATATGATAATCATTAAACATTTAGTAACTTTACCAAAATAATTTAAAAATAAACTATGAATACGTCTAGACCAGATAATGTAGTTTTCAATGAAGTTGATGAGCGTTATGACGCAGGACTTAAACCCTATGGTACTAATGTTGGTGCTCCGGCTATTCAAGTAATCAGCACAGCGCTTTGGAAAAATTCGCATATCCAAAAAGTAAACAATCAATTCCGAACAAGATATGATGAGTTGAAGGTATCTTATGAAGCTCTGATGCAACAATTCGAATATAATAATATGATTTATAATGCCAAGTTTAACTTTGAACCCATTGTTGGCAAAGCATATCATTTATACAAGGATAAAGATGAACATCCATTTCTCTCAATAATACCACCGCAGGAATGTAATTTTAACTTTCTTGATAGTTTCCGATTGAATGCAGAGATGATATGGGAGCGAATAACAACCCAATGAGTAGTAATATTAACACAAATATATAATATGAAATTAGTAAGAAATTTAGGTTTAGGCTTGTCGCTACTTCTTTTAATAAGTGCTTGTAGTAAGAAGAAAAAGGACAAAACAAATGTTATTAAAGCAATGACTACCATCGAAGCAAAAAGTAATAGTGGTATTTCAGGTACTGTAACTTTTACCGAAAGAAATGGAATTGTGAAAATGGAAGCTTCAATTGCAAATGCCATTGAGGGTAATCATGCTATCCATATTCATGCGGTTGGAGATTGTAGTGCTCCAGATGGTACATCAGCCGGCGGACATTGGAATCCAACAAATGAGAATCATGGTAAATGGTTAGAAAATCCTTTTCATAGAGGCGACATTGGCAATATTGTAATTGCATCGGATGGTAAAGGTGCAATAGAACGAGAAACCGATTTATGGTGTATTGGTTGCGAGGATGAAAAGAAAAATATCGTTGGAAGGGCAATCATTATTCACGAAGGTCCTGATGATTTTTCAACACAACCCGCAGGCGCAGCAGGTCCAAGAATAGGTTGTGGTGTGATAGAAAAAATACAATGACAAACAACTCTCTTGTGACACTTTTGCATGAATCTTAATTAGTCTTGGTTGGTAGATTATTTTGATCAAGAGAGTGTTTTTGTTTTTATGAGAAAAAATAAAACAAATACCGACTATTGTAATGACACTTATACATACTCGTTAAATATACTTCTTTCAGAAATTAGATCTAAACGTCCATCTTCATTATAATTTAATGTTTAACTTATTTGTTTAATAGTTAAACATTTTGTACATTTGCTTATCAATTTAAGAAAGATGGCAAAAAAGAAAAAAATTACACGTGCTGATATTATTTCAAAATACATGGAATATGTACTAGATCAAGATAAAAAACCAAAATCAGTTTACAGCTTTGCGAAAGCAGAAAATTTTGAAGAGGCTACATTTTATGAGTACTTTGGAAACTTTGAAGCTTTAGAACAAATTATTTTTAAGGTGTTCTTTGATAATACTATTGCCGTATTGGAAAAAAGTGACGATTACGAATCGTTTGATGCTCGAAATAAGTTATTGAGTTTTTATTACACGTTTTTTGAAATACTGACAGTCAATAGAAGCTATGTTGTTTATGCCTTGGAGTACAAAAAAGATAACCTTAAGAAATTACGATCACTCATAAAGTTAAAACAAACCTTTACAAATTACATAGGCAATTTAGAAATTTCACTTCTTAAAGTAAAGCAAGAAACTTTAGAGAAAGTACAAGATAAAACCTTAAAAGAGTCTGCTTGGCTGCAGCTTTTGATTACTATGAAATTCTGGCTAGATGACACCTCTCCTTCTTTTGAAAAAACAGACATTTTTATTGAAAAAGCTGTAAACACCAGTTTCGATCTCATTGATGTTAAACCACTAAAAAGTGTTATTGATCTTGGAAAGTTCTTGTTCAAAGAAAAAATGCACATGAGCTAAATGAATACCATAGACACAATACCTACCACAAAAATTCAACGCGCTTCGAAGCTAATGCAAACGGGGGCGAAAGTTGGTGTGAATTACCTTAAATATTACGGTGACAAATTGGTTAATTCTAATGATGATGCTAAAGAACGTCTTAATCAAAATAATGCTGAAGACATTTACGATGGGTTAAAAAGTTTAAAAGGAAGTGCGCTAAAAGTTGCACAAATGCTAAGTATGGAGAAAAGTATATTACCTCAAGCATATGTTGAGAAATTCTCATTAGCACAATTTTCAGTACCTCCGTTGTCGCCTCCACTGGTTATTAAATCATTTAAAAAATATTTTGGAAAGCATCCCAACGATCTGTTTGACTCCTTCAATGCAACTTCTGTTAATGCCGCCAGTATTGGTCAAGTTCACAAAGCATTTAAAGATGGAAAAAAACTTGCTGTGAAGATTCAATACCCGGGCGTTGCAGAAAGTATCTCTTCAGATCTTTCATTGGTTAAACCAATTGCCATAAAAATGTTCAATATAAAAGGTAAAGATTCTGATAAGTACTTTAAAGAGGTTGAAAATAAGCTAATAG
>RCNB010002770.1_pt1 | contig 13610 bp, 13 predicted proteins | sample 2041321 | NCBI WGS metagenome assembly RCNB01 (sample SAMN09708232, study PRJNA481090) | Marine sediment metagenome, whole genome shotgun sequencing project. | reverse complement strand
GCGGGCAATGACGCATTAACTCAAGCAAAAGAATTTAATAAAAGCGTGGGAATCGATGCAAATATCCTAACTAAATTTGATGCTGATGCCAAAGGAGGGGCTGCGTTATCAATTTCATATGAAACAAAAAAACCAATTCTTTTTATTGGAGTTGGACAGGGCTACGAAGATTTAGAAGAATTTTCAAGTCAAGTATTCATTTCTAATATCCTTGAAATAAAGGAAGATTAAAAACTAATTACCAAACTAACAGTTAAATTTTTTAAATATTTATTTTTAATCTATTTGTGTCAAATAATTATCCTAAATATGAAAAATATGCGAAGTACGAAAAGGGGGGGAAATTATCCCTTTGGGAACGAATTGGTATGTTCTTTCAAAATTCGAAAAGAATTATCAAAATTGCTAATAAACCGGGAAGGAAAGATTATTTTTTAGTTTTTAAGATATGCGCTATTGGAATATTGGTGTTAGGAGTTTTATCCTATGTGATTCAACTCATTTGGACTCTAATAAATTTTGTTCTGAAAATTGGTTAGAGTTTTTAAATTAAACTTCTTTTCATCTTTCATTAAAATAGATTTTATTGTTGAGTTTTATGAAAGTAACATTAACCTATAATAGAGATCTTCATTTCAAAGCTTCTGTAAGAAGTTTTGACGATTTTAATGTCGACGAGCCAGCTTCGTTTCATGGAACTAATTTAGGACCTAGCGCGGTAGAATATTTACTAGTCGGTATTGGAGGCTGTTTAGGAACGACATTTATCTATTGCCTTCAAAAAGGGAGCATAGAATTAAAGGAATGCAAAGTATTAATTGATGGTACATTATCTCATATCAGTCCTAAGAAACGTTTAAAATTAGTTAATGTGGATGTTGAGATGAAATTTTCTGCTAAGGAAACTGCTTCAAAAGAAAGAATTAATAAATGTATAAAAGATTTTAGAGAAAATTGTATAGTAACAAGTTCAATAGCAGATGGATTGCCAATTAAAGTTAATTGTACCCAGATGTAACAAATAATTAGGATTATTAATGATAGAAAAAAAGTAGTAAAAAGCTTTTTAGGCTCAAAAGAAATAAACTGCGACTTGATCTGGTACTCGTAATTTTTCCTCTTTGTTCTTACATGCGATAAATTTTATTTTCATACTTACTATTAATGAGATCAATCGTTTAGTGAGAATTCCGTCTATTACAAGGAATTGAGTATCTTTAAACTCTTTAATTTTTTCAAAGACTTCTCCTACTGGGAATTCAAATAGTTTTTCCATGCTCTTATTAAATCCTATGCTATGCCCGGGTTCTATTTTGTCGAGGCTATCGATTATTGCTTTCGGATTTTTTACTTTTAACTTTTTGAGCAATTTCTGTAATAAAGTACCTTTTCCAGTATCATCCTTTTTCTCTTTGTAATTAGATGTATGTTTACCCCCTACGGGTTTTTTGCTCTGTAGAGACTTAATCATTTGTTTACGAGTAAGTTCTTCGACTTCTGAGCCTTCAGGTGCTCTAGCTACGAAATCAATTTTTGCTAATTGCATCAATTCATTCAAAATAATAGAACCCCCTCTATCGCCATCTAGAAAAGCTATCACGGGACTTTTGGTCTTTATTAATTTTATAACAGATTTCGGTACTTGTGTGCCCTGGGTTGCAATAGTATTTTTAACTCCTATTCGTAAGAGATTTAATACATCTGCTCGACCTTCAACAATTATCAATTCTTTGCTAGAATCAACATTTGGACCTGCAGGTAAGTTCTCCGGTCCCCAAGATATAATTTCTCCAAGTTTAATACCTGTCTCGATTTTTTCTTCGATTTCGCTCGGTTCTAAAGAATTCTGATCCCAATTTTTTAATAATTCTGCAGCACGCTCAATAATTTGTTTACGTTTAGATTCTCTAACATCTCGAATATCTATTAATTCAATTTCAGCTTCACAAGGACCTACACGAGAAACAGTTTCTACAGTTGCTGCCAACAGAGCGGTTTCTTTACGAGTTAGGCTAGAAGGGATTTTAATAACTCCTTTGGATATTCCTTCCTTAGATTCGTTATCAACCTCAATTCTCCCAATACGTCCAGATTTTTGAAGGTCCCTTAAATCTAAGTCTAAGAGCAGCCCCTCCGTTTGGCCAAAGACTGCTCCCACTATATCTGATTGCGCAACGACACCTTTAATTTTGAACTTTGCTTCGATAACATATTTAGTTGTAAAATCTACATTATTACTGGTAATCTTAATCACTCCCTTTTTCTATTTAGTATTTGATTTTATCAAAGAATTAAAAAATTAACTATAAACTTATAAAAAGAAGTAAAATCAAACTAATAGATATGACCTAATGGTAATGGTTTAATTCTATCTAAGATCTTGAATACTTTATCTTTTGAGATAGTCTTTTTTTCTTTATTAAGCTTGAATTATGATTCTTTCCTGGATATCGTTATAAGTTTGAATAACAATTTTAATTTAAGTCTTTGATTTAATTTTTTTTTTGATTGATATATTTGATTATTTTGTTTAATTGATATTAAATTTTGAAAATTTTACTTATTCGATTAAAATTTTAATGTATTAATATGAATGGTAATTTTAATTTGTAATAAACAATCAACATTTTATTGATGGTTAATCAATAAGAATACTTTATTTAATTTATCTTTTGTCAATTTAAGTATAAAATAAGAATTGACCTTCATAGTTATATTATCTCCATAAAATGTGATTTTTAATTTAGTGATTATAATTTAAATTGTATGAGTCTTTACTGGAACGGAAAACTAGTAAGGAAATGTTTTGCAAAAAATGCAAAAAAAAGAACGAAATACCGGGTCAATACTGATATTGGTAGATTTTATTTTTATTTCGAGGAAAATAAGAATTCTGACCAACCCTCTTTTTCTGGAAGACTAGTTTTTTTTCCCAAAAATAATCAGTAAATTTTGATGTTAAAATATTAAAATTCTTGAACTAGAGTTTAAATAAATATCATTATTTATGATATTTAATTTCTAATTTTGAAGAACAAAAAATCTTTTTATTGGCAATGATAGAGAAAATATTAGTTTTAGGTGGGAAAGGTGGAGTCGGGAAAAGCTCAATAAGCGCTGCTACTGCAGTAATGTTGTCAGGTTTATTGCCAGAAAAGAAGATACTCCTCATTTCTTTTGATATGGCACATAATTTATCAGATTTCTTATCAAAAGATATAGGAAACGCGATTACTCCTATAACGAGTAATTTATGGGCAATTGAACCTGATGCAAATGTATACGCTGAAATTTATACCAAAGATTTAGTTAATAAGATGAAAACTCTTATGAAACAGATGCCTTTAGTTGGTAGAATCCCACAAATCGAGGAATTTATTGATACTACTTTTACTTCAGATTCTATACCCTTGGCTTTAAAAAATGCCATGTTTTTTCAAAAAATACTAGACGCAGAGGAAGCTAATTCTCAGGAAGTACAATTTGATATCATCATAGCTGATTTTCCTCCAACTGCCAACATGATTACTCTTTTTGAAATTCCAGAAGATCAGGTCAAAGTTGTCTTAAAATATTCGTTGAATTTTTTTAATTCGATTAAGGATGCGATGCAAAACTTTACCACAATGTTTAGACAGATTTTAAAACCGTTCAATGATGATCATGAAAAGAGAAAGGAACTAGGTAAAGAAATCTTTAACATGATGGTTGAACTTGAAAAGCGAGGGGAAAGAATCTCAGAATTGATCCATACCGTAGGGTCCTTAAGGCTAGTTTCAATTGCTGAAAAACCAAGTTTTGAAGAAGTCAAACGAGCAAGAGATTTAACTGAAAAATATATCAACCTTGATGCCATTCATATCAACATGATAATTCCCAAGAAACATGCGAAGAAGTGCGATTTTTGCGGTCAAATTTCAACAATTCAGCAGCGATATTTAGTTGAGATTAAAAGCGAGTTTAAAAATGAAAAAATATGGGAGTCTAATAGACTTAAAGAAGAGCCTATTGGATTGGATGGTTTGAGAACATTAGCGAGAGAAATTTATGATGATGCATCTGCTAGTGAAATATTGAATCCTAAAGCCTAAACAATAGATTAATAAAAGAAAAATTAAAAAGTTTTTCAAAAAGTATTAAAATTTAGAGAGGTTTTACGTTCCTTCTTCGTAGCCGTGGATATAATTATATTGTTCTTCATTGAGCTTATCGATTTCTATACCCATTGATTGAAGTTTCAAGATTCCAACTCTATCGTCAATTTCAACGGGAACCTCAACCATTCCAGGTTTAAATGAATCTTTATTCTTTACGATGTATTCAGACATAAGAGATTGTAAGCCAAATGACATGTCCATGACTTCTGCAGGGTGTCCTTCAGAAAGTACTAAATTGGCCAATCTTCCTTTAGCAAGCAAGTATATTCTTTTACCATCAGGAAAGGTGATTTCTTCTACATCATTTCTTATAGGTTTGATTTCCTTAGCATACTCGTAAAGTTCCTTTGTTGGGATCTCAATGTCGAAATGTCCTAAATTGCCTAAAATGACGCCGTCTTTTAAAGCATCAAAATTCTCTTTAGTAGGTAATATTACATGCTTACAACCCGTAGCAGTTAGGATAATATCGGCATAAGGCAAAGCTGTTTCTATAGGCATAACATTAAAACCAGCAAATTTAGCTTGAAGAGCTTTTATCGGATCAATTTCAGTTACTGTAACATTGGCACCCAAACCTCGAGCTCTAAGGGCCATTCCTGAAGAACAATGACCATATCCCGCTATTACTACATTTTTTCCTGCGAAAAGTACATGCATCCCATAGATGGCAGCAACAATACCTTGTCCTGTACCTAATTCGTTATCAAATTGATTTTTACATCGGGCATCATTTACAGGAAATAATGGAACTTTTAGATCGCCTGCGGCATCCATTGCTCTGAATCGTTTTACACCGGTAGTAGTTTCTTCTTGACATCCGATTATTACGCCATCCGTAATTAGTTCAGGAAATTCTTTATGTGCTGTAACGATCATATCAGCACCATCATCAATAAGGATATTTGGTTTGGCTTTTAAACATTCTCGGATACACCAATAAAATTCCTCATCTGTATTACCGTGCCACGCAAAGGTATTAATTCCTTCTTTAACCATAGCTGCCGCTACATCATCTTGAGTTGAGAGTGGATTGCTACCACATAAATACACCTCTGCACCACCTGCCTTTAAAGTTCTGGCAAGATTAGCAGTTTCTTTTGTGATGTGAAGACAGCCCGCAATTGTGATTCCTTCTAAAGGTCTTTCCTTAGTGAATCGTTCTCGAATTGTTTTAGCAGTAACAGGCATTTTAGATTCAGCGATGTATATTGCTTCTTTGCCTTTTTCTGCAAGTTTTTCATCTGCAACTTTATAATTTACCATAACAAATCATTTTCTTTTTTGTAAGAATATAAATTTTAATTAATTAATAAATCTTTTTTTGGTTAAAAGCAAATATTTATATGTAAAATTTAACATTTGATTAATAATACCGCAGAAAAGTGCAAAATTGTTATATTATGCAGAATAAAAATTTAGTGGAAGCTCACCACTTCATTAAAAATCTAACAGGTAAAACCAAGTTTGTAATATCGAAAAATTCCCGAGCATTAGGGTTCTCAAGACAAACATACCAGAATAAACTTGATATTCTGAGAGAACAAAAAATAATTACAAATTTCACAATAAATATAGATCCAAATATTCGACCAAATAACTTGAAATATGTGATGCTTGAAATTAAAACAAATCCAAAAGAACCCGAATTAGTCGAAGAATTATTGAAAATTTCCCAATTAAAAATGTTGGATGGGATAATTGGAGATTTTTCTCTATTCGCGTTATTTATCTTCAAGTCGTCTGAGGAGTATTATCAGATATTAAACAAAGTTGATGGTATCATGTCAAAATCTTATTTTAAAAAATATCAAATAATCGAAACTATCAAAGTGTTCAAAACAAATGGAATCAGCTTGAGGAACTCTAAAATTACTTTTGATATAGGAAAAAAAATCGATTTAAAACAAATTGCGAACAATTTTTCAAATACGGATTACGATCCCCTAAAATTTCCCGGTCTAGTTATGAAGATTAAAGACCCCCCTGCTACAATTGTAATTTTTTCAACGGGAAAAATTGTTATAACAGATTATGGTAATGTAACAGAAATTAAAAAATTAAAAAATAAAATTTTCGATGAAATAATAAAAATTGGAATAACCTTAGAGAAGAAAAAAATTAATCAAACTTTTAATATTGATGAGCTAGATTACCTAATACTAAAAATATTGCAAGACGACCAAGGTATAAGGCCAATTTCTACGTACGAAATAAAAGATCTACTTAGTAAAAAGTATAATGAGTCTTTAAAATCTCTAAACAAAGACGATATATCTCAATCAACAATACATAATAGAATAAAAAGACTCGAACTCCAAGGAGTTATCTTAAATTATACTGCGAATTTTTCTCCAAAAAAAATTGGATTTGAAGGCAAATATTTCCTCAGGATAAAACCTAAAGATCCATCCAAATATAATGAACTCGCTTTTAACTTGGTAAAAAACAAAGATATTACTGATCTTTTCAGAATAGGAGAGCAACACGGTTTGTTTGCTATAGTTCGCGTTAAAAAAGTTGAGGATTACGCCGATTTTATAAGAAAGCTTTACCAGTCTGATGAAATAGAGGATACTTGGAGTAGTTTTATTCTGGATGAACTAAAAACTTATAGTAATTTTGTTATTTATTAGTGCGTTCGCGCTAATTCCATAACGCTTTATTTATCACTCTCTACTGATTTATATTTCATTTCAATTACATTTTTTTTATTAAGATTAATATCATTATTATAGACTAATTATAATCACATTTTTTGGAGTAGTTTCTTATTTTTCGAGATATTAAAGATTTTGTCAAAGCACCGAATTCTAAAAAAATTGCGATAATAGATATAGAAACAACAGCAATTCAAACTACAGGATGTATAATAGAAGTAGGGATTGTTGAACTTGATTTAGAAACGGGGGATACTAGGATATTATTTGATTCATTGGTTAAGGAATTAACATTTGGAGAGACACATAGAAATGCTTGGATTTTTAATAATTCTGATTTGAAATTCGAAGATATCGAGAAAGCCCCAACATTAGATCATGTAAAAAATCAAATCCAAGAAATATTAAATCAGTATTCACTAACAGCATATAATACTGCCTTTGATTTTGGATATATTGAGTCAAGAGGCTTTACTATAAAAAAGGATATCCCCGATATTATGGCAGTAGCGAAAGAGACGTGTAAAATAATGTATGCAAAAGGAGGGTATAAGAATCCAAAAATGCAAGAAGCATGGGATAATCTTTTTCCTAACACAGATTATATAGAGAAACATAGAGCAGTTGACGATGCGATTCACGAAGCTGAAATCCTTTTTGAAATGTATAAGCGAGGAGAATATAAAATTGAACCGTAATTGTGTACCATGAGAAAAAGCTGAACTAAGATCAGTTTTTAAATGGCAAAATAAATTAATTTAATTATCTAAGAATAATATCTTTAATTGAAAAATATGAATTATTTTTTTGAATTAATTACAAAAAGTGTAGGGTTTGCTAGAATAGGGAGAATTGTCTGTTCGAAAGAATCTAAAAGGTTTATTTCAACCCCAAACATAATTATCCCGATGAAAAAAAGTTTAATGACCAATTTAAACTTTCTAGAGGAATTTGAAGACCATGAGGTTTTTGTAATTTTAAAAGATTTTTATTTAAAAATTGGATTCTTACGAGACAAATTTAAACAGACTGGTTTTATCTATACGCATAATGGTTCAATGGAAAGTTTTAAAGAAAAATTAGCGTCTAACATTGACATCTTTAGAGAAGATAATATCATACCTTCTATTCCTTTCAATATTCCTACAACAGCTATAAATAAAGAATTTGCTGAAGAGGAAATTAACAATTTTATAAAAGAGTCTAAGCAGATTTTACAACAATATAGCAATTTAGATTTTGGTTTATCTATTAAAATTTATGATTATTATGAACTATTTGATCTATACATTCCTCTAATTAAGAGCAATAAAAATGTCAGAATATTAAATTTAGTAGATGTATTTGACAATTTTAGTAATTTCAGAAATATTTTAAAAGTGATATTTAAAATCAAACAAGAGCTCGATAACAATTTAGTGTTAATGGTTTCTGGGAGAATTATTCCGAAATTTTATCCGATCTTGGTATATTTAGGGGTCGACTTAATCGATGGTTCTTATTTATTATATTTATCTGCCGAAAATCTTTATGATACAATCGAATATTTACTTCCAATTTATAAGATTAAGTATTTTCCTTGCTCATGTACAATTTGTAAGAGGAATTTAAAATATAATCAAACTAACAAATACTCTTCTGAAAAAACAGAACAACTAACTCTTCATAACATTATCTCAGCATACATTTATATGAACAAAATCAAGTTGTATATGAGAATGGAAGATTTTCGGGGTTTTATTGAAAAATCCTCCTTCGACGACATGAATATAATTTCTACGTTGAAAGTGCTTGATAATCAATATTTCAACGTTTTGAAATATGAAACCCCTTTAACTCAAATTAATAAGGTTATTAATTGTCATGGCGCGTTGTCGTATAATAGACCAGATTTCCAAGGGTTTCGGGAAAGATTGATTAAAAGATTCACGCCTGAATCATGGACAAAGTTGATCATTATACTTCCATGTTCTGCGAAGAAACCCTACTCTGAGTCAAGATCTCATCAAAAATTTCATGGGGTACTAAGGAAGTATCGTGATTCTCCTGATTTCCAAGAAATTATTTTAACATCTCCTTTAGGGGCTATTCCAAGACAATTAGAAGACATATATCCTGTGAACTCATATGATATTTCTGTGACAGGGGAATGGGATAACGAGGAAATTACAATTGCTTCGAATATGCTTATCTCCCTTTTGGAAAAATTTGACGAAAATATACCAATATTGTGTCACGTTAAAGATTCAGGATATGTTAAAATTATTGAGAACGCTCGTTCAAAAATTAAGAATAAAATCTACTTTACTGAGGTTACGAATAATCTTACAAGCAATGAATCTCTTTTTTCTTTAGAGGAGAAAATAAGTGAACTTAAAGATTCATACAATAACGATGATGTTATTCCAGATAATAAAAACTTCATAAAAAATTTAACTCGTAAGTTTCTTAAAATTATTGATTATCAATTTGGACTAAATACAGGAAAAAAAGTATTTTTCAATGGAATTAAAACTTGGAGAAACAAAAGAAGTCATCAAATAGAAATAAGCGACTTGGTAACTCGAGAAAAACTAGGAAAATTTAACGTTAATTCTGGACAAATAGAATTAAATCTTAAAGGAGCAAATAGAATGTTGCCTTTAAGCGAAAATTCGAATTATATTGTTTTTGATGGCCAAAAAATTAATGGAAATACCTTATTTCGCCCAGGGGTAGTTAGTTTTAGTCCAAATCTCGTTCCAAAAGATATTACAGTGATTTTTGATAAAAATAAAGAAAAAATAATAGGATTAGGAAGCTTAATCGTTGGATCAAATTATATTAAAAATTCAATAACAGGGAAAATTGTAAATGTCTACGAAAAAATATAGCGATAACAAACTCATCGTTGAAAAAATAAAGAAATTTAGATTAAAGGCCATTAAGCAGAAACAAAACTACGAGGATAAACAATTAGATAAACCAATAAGCTTTTGGATAAAGGAAGATCGTTTACTTAAAAAAAGGGGAAAGGAATTTACAATTATATTAAGAACTAAAGGCTGTAGCTGGGCTTTAGGTCCTGACGGTGGATGCTCGATGTGTGGATATGTCCAAGATTCTACTTTTGAAAAAATCGATCAAACTCATATAAAAAATCAAATTGATTACGCTTTTCAAGAAAAGCTTGGAGAAATTGTTGTAGATGAGGAAGATTTTGTGCTAAAGATTTATAATTCCGGGAGTTTCTTTGATGACGATGAAATTTCTGAAAGCACTCGTGATTACATATTCAAAAAGATAGCAAAGATACCGAAGATTAAAGAACTCGTTATAGAATCTCGAGTGGATTATATTACTCAAGAAAAATTAATAAAAATGAAAAGTTCTTTAGGCATATATATAGAAGTTGCAATCGGTTTGGAAACGGTGAATGACCATATTAGAAATGCCTACATAAATAAAGGGTTACTTTTTAAAGATTTTTTAGAAGCGATTCGCCTTTGCAAAATAAATGATATAGGCGTGAGAGCATATTTACTGTTTAAACCTCCGTTTCTAAACGAGCAAACAGCTATCGACGATTGTGTTAGTTCGATTCTCAAATTAGCAGAACTAAAGGTGAATACCATTTCAATTAATCCACTCAATATCCAAAAAAATACGCTAATTGAATATTTATTTTATCAGAAGAGATACCGCCCTCCTTGGTTCTATTCTCTGTTTAAATGCATTGTCAAAGCGTGTCACGAAAGAGATATACTAAAAGAAGTGAGGATCATATCATCTCCTTCTGGGGCAGGTTCTAAAAGAGGTATTCATAATTGCTTAAAAAGAGAATGTAATGAATTTATGATAAAATCTTTAAAAAATTTTGTCATGACTCAAGACATTAACCATTTAATAAGAAGCGATGAAGATTATTCATGCGATTGTCTTGTGAAATACCAACTTCAAAAACGCTATTTTTAGGTTTTAAAATCAGAATGATCACCAAGAATTTTTCTATCATTCTTATTCACACAAATTAACAAAGTAGTGCTCGCTACTGCTAAACCATACACTAAAATATTCCTTTTTAAATAAAGCGTATATTTAAATATTAACCACCAATTCACTATTCTAAGTTTTAAAATAAGTTAGGGTCGTTGTTTGCAAAAATATATTAAATTAAATCTGTTTTATCTCGGAGAATCTAAAAAACATCAGATTTTTAGAACAAAAAACTGGAACAAGAGTTTAGAAAAAATAACTAATAGACTCGTTTTTACTGAAGAATTTGACGAGATAGGTAAAATTATAGAAATCTTTGGCCCAGTAGAACTCCCATTCATTTCGATGAAAATTTCTCCAAAAAAGGAATTTAGCCCGAATGACAATTTTTATGCTAAAATGAGATAACCTATCTCTAAGTTCCATTAAAAAAAAAATAAAAAGGTGCTATTTATTTCAAGTTGGAATCAAAGCGATGCATTGGTAGAAAAAGAAACGGATATAACTCCTGACAATTGTAGTGAATGCGGTAAAAATATTTTATTTGACGAAAATAGAGGTTTATTAGTTTGTGAAAAATGTGGATTAATTCACTCTGAAAAACATATAGACCAGGGACCAGAATGGCGTGCTTTTGATTCAGACCAAAGAAAGAAAAGAACAAGAACGGGTGCTCCTATGACATTAATGATCCATGACAAAGGCTTGAGCACTATGATTGATTGGAAGAATAAAGATATCTTTGGTAAAGAAATCTCCGCAAAAATCAGAGGCCAAATATATCGTTTGAGAAAGTGGCAGAGCCGTATACGCGTGTCCGATGCAACTGAGAGAAACCTTACCTTTGCTTTAAGCGAGTTAGATAGAATGTCATCAAATCTCGATCTTCAGAGAAATCTCCGTGAATGTTCAGCTAAAATATATAGAGATGCTGTTGAAGCTCACTTAATTCGGGGAAGAAGTATCGAAGGAGTTGCGGCTGCAAGTTTATATGCAGCATGCCGAATGTATAAAGTACCACGTACTTTAAACGAAATTGCTGAAGTTGCTCGTGTAAATAAAAAAGAGATAGGCAGATCCTATAGGTTTATCTCAAAAGAGTTAGAACTTAATTTAAACCCAACTAAACCCTTAGATTTTCTAACTCGATTTGTGTCAGAACTTGAATTGTCCAATGAGTGTCAGAAGATCGCAAAGAAAGTAATTAAAATGGCTGAAATAAGAGGACTTACCTCTGGACGTGGCCCAACTGGAGTGTGTGCCGCAGCTATTTATGCCGCGAGCATCATAGCTAAAGAGAGGAGGACTCAAAGAGCGATAGCTAAGACATCTCAAGTCACAGAAGTGACGGTACGAAATAGGTTCAATGAATTAATAGAGAACATAGATTTGGGAATTAAAGAAAAGAAAGCACAAAAATAGTAATCCCAATCAGAACCCTATTCCTATTGACTAACTGCGATTTCTCTTTGTTAATTGTTTTTACTTGAACATGAATGATATCACGATATCACACTCATTAAAGACCTCTTTTTTCAATTTTTGTTTATAAATCAATTGATTTTGATAGGTCACTTGTTATGAAACAGGAAAATAGATTGATAAATCAAATGGAAGTTAATTATTTTTTACACCAGATTAAAATTAACTTTCCTAACTTTGTTGCGGGCGTTATCACTGATAAAAATGGGTTTACAATAGGTGCAGATATCTCAAAACGACTTTGGATCCACGAGAATAAATTAGCGATGTGGGCAATCTCGAAGAATAAACAGAATAAAGAAGTAATCAACGATCCAAATCTCGTCTCGTTAAAATTCGATATTGATAAAGGGAAAAACTATAAACTATTTATCTTACTCGAAAAATCGAAATTTAATAGAAGCGGAAAAGTTGGATTAAAGAATTTAATCCGAGCGCAAGAGTTATTTTAATTTGTTGCGCAACATAAAACTATTTAGAGTGAATTAAGTTTTTATAGATTAACTTTTATTTTTATATTAAAGGTTTTAAAGAAAGTGAGTAGAGTTTACTTTAAATAAATTCTTTTTAAAATAATAAGACTCACTCTAGAAGAAGGATTCTCGATCAAAAAGAAGGTGAATTCAATTGAGTTATTCTAATGATGAACGCATTTTAAAGAAAATACTTAAGGAAATTATTAATAGCACACCTGGTTTAAAATACGCTATAATCATAGATGATACAGGAATTACCATAATGAGCGAATCTAAATTCATATTGAAGTCCCCTACCGAAGAAGATATTTCTGTTGAAAAAATAGGAGCAATTGGAGGGGCTGTATTTACGGCTGGCCAGGAACAAGGATACATCTTAGGGTATGGAAATATTCATTTACAAATAACCGAATATTTTAAAGGTATGATCTTTTCTTTAAAGGTTGGTAAAGGAATTTTGTGCATTGCCACCGATAAAAATATTCAGATAGGACTCGTGAGAGCTATTATGAACAAATACTCGCAAAAAATAGCTTCAGTTCTAAATAGCTATCTTCAAGAAGAAGGTCAAGGAGAGATTAAGAAAGAATTAAAAGAACTTTTTAGTTCAGATTCGATAAGTCTTTTATAGATCGCTATCCTCTTGTGAAAAAAATATCAGCATATATTGTTGCCTAAGAACACTAACACACATTTATCATCTTATGGTCATACCATAAACATCAAATATATTCTCTCGTGCTAGGCGGTAATTTCTATGCCTTTTTGGGGCATAACCATGTCTGCATGCTGGGTCTGACTCCAATCTCATCGCAAGGTCATACCCTAACTAGATTAAGAGCCCATTTTTGATGCAGTAA
>RCNB010001739.1_pt1 | contig 13617 bp, 11 predicted proteins | sample 2041321 | NCBI WGS metagenome assembly RCNB01 (sample SAMN09708232, study PRJNA481090) | Marine sediment metagenome, whole genome shotgun sequencing project. | reverse complement strand
AATATCAGAAAGATTCCGCAAGGAATAATGGTATGGTGAATCTTCCCCGATGTACTTTTTCTCAAAAGCCTCAAATTGTTCTTCCAACAAAGTTGCCTCATCATTGTCGGATAGCAATATCCAGGTGATCCAAAAGAAAGCGTCCCAATCAACTTCGATATCAGTTCTTCCATATGCCTCATTCATGCCTGCCAGGGGCCATTTGCTGTTAACGAAACAATCAGCCTGGAAGGTAGAATTCCTGGGGATATTTTCAAACACTCCACTAACGATAAAAACCTGTTCTAAGTTGTTAATGATTCCCTCAATCTCCTTTCCAACAGGATCCTCTCCGGGGAAGAATTTATCAGCCATTTCTTGGGATAATACAATGGAGTTTTTATCTTTTAGCAGGTCTTTATACAAGGGGGTCCCAATCAAGGGCATCGTGAAAATATCAAAGACCTCCGAATGGGTAGCTATCGCCTCAGAAACGTTGATATACTCTTCTGAGAGTTTTAACTTAAAACCTCCCAAAGAACCTATATTGACAGCCTTTTCAATCTGCGGAAACTCCTCTTTTAAGGCTTTTGCCAGAATATAAGGAGTCCCCGGCCCACTTGCCTTATACTCCTTATGATAATTGATTACCAGGAAGGCCTTTTTCCTGTTCTTGTGGCAATGATTATAACTGAATTCATTTATGACAAAGAGCAGAATAATAAACGAGACCGCCAGTGATATGGATAGCCCCAGGGCATTAATTCCGGTATAGAGTTTGTTCTGCCAGAGAAACCTTAATGCAGTTTTAAAATAATGCTTTAACATGGTTGCAGGTGTGTTTGTTAATCCCAGGAACTGAAAGCGTCTTCTATATGCTCAAGGGTGAAATCCCCTGATTCTCCAGTCAACAGAATGATGTCGAACCTGACCCCCTGATCCAGTTTCCTTTTCAACATAAAGGCATTGGCCGCGCTGATCAGGTAGTGCTGTTTCTTTCGGTTGATATGCTCTTCCAGGCGCTCCCTACCAATGAATTTTCTAACCTTCACTTCGACAATAATGATCTTGTCTTCCTGGCTGGCAATGATATCGATCTCCCTGTGCCGGTATCTCCAGTTTCTTTCCAGAATGGTATACTTTTTCTCTTCCAGGTACCTGGCAGCCAGTTCCTCCCCTTCCTTTCCAATGTCCAGGTGTTCTGCCATGGTTCGGGACTTTATCAATCGATATAAGCCAGCTGGCTACCGTCAGCATTCACTTCAAAGGATACCTGCCTTCCCAGTACCATGGCCATATTCCCCTCCACATGCCCGGCTGGAAAATCAAAGCATACCGGGAAATCGAATTCCTCAACTGCCTCCCGGATGATTTCAGCAGCGTTCTTTCCAAAAGGTACTTCATTGTCATGCATGTCTGTCAATCCGCCAACCACCAACCCTGCAAGGTTTTCCAGCATGCCTGCCAGCTTCAGGTTCTGCATCATCCGGTCGATGTGGTAGAGGTATTCATCCACTTCTTCCAGGAATAGAATAGCCCCTTTGGTTGGAAACTGAAAGAGTGTGCCGGTAAGGCTGTATAACAACGAAAGATTACCCCCCAGCAAGATGCCACTGCTCTTCCCCTTCCTGTTCAGGGAATGAGCCGGGACAGAATAAGAGGGGAATTCTCCCTTCAGGACCCCAAAGAGGCTTTCCACTGCAGGATTTTTGGTATCAGTAACATCCTTGAGAGTGTAAGGCATGGCGGCATGCACGCTGGCCACTCCAATTCTCATCTGCAGGTAGGCATGGAGGGCGGTTATATCACTGAAGCCAACCACCCATTTGGGATGCTCAGCAAAGCCCTTCAGGTCAATTTTATCTAGCAGGCGCAAGGTACCATATCCCCCGCGGGCACAAAAGATGGCTTTGATATCCGGATGATCAAGCATCTTCTGAAGATCATCAAGCCTGTCCTTGTCCTCTCCGGCATACTGGTGATGCCTGGTAAAAATGGATCCGGTAATCGTTTTTAAGCCTTCCTGTTCCAACAAGGAAAGGAAATTTTTAATGTCTTCGGGATCAACCCATCTGGCCGGTGCAGCAATACTTACCAGGTCACCGGGCTTTAAATATGGAGGCAATTGCATCATTGTATTAAATTAATCAAATATTCGGAAATGACCATTATCTTTGTTTATGCTTTTTAATACCCCATAACCAGCGATTATTTACAAAGATGAAGAAGACCAAACGCCACCTTATCACCGCTGCCCTTCCTTATGCCAATGGACCCGTTCACATTGGACATCTTGCAGGAGTTTACATCCCGGCAGACATATACTCCAGGTACCTGCGGTTGAAGGGAGAAGACATTATTTTTGTGTGCGGTTCCGATGAACACGGCGTGCCTATCACCATCAAAGCCAGGCAGGAAGGAGTCACTCCCCAGCAAATCGTAGACCAGTACCACAGGATGAACAAGGATTCCTTTGAAGAATTTGGGATCACTTTTGATATCTATCATCGCACATCCCATCCAACGCATCATGAGACTGCTTCAGGGTTTTTCAAAACATTATATGATCGCGATGAGTTCGTTGAGAAGGAAACAGAGCAGTACTTCGACGAGGAGGCAGGCCAATTCCTTGCTGACAGGTATATCACGGGTACCTGTCCAAAATGCACCCATGACCAGGCTTATGGGGACCAGTGTGAAAACTGCGGAAGTTCACTGAATGCAACAGACCTTATCAATCCCAAATCAACCATCAGCGGATCTGTACCTGTCCGTAAGAAAACAACCCACTGGTATCTCCCGCTTGATAAATATGAAGGCTGGCTGAAACAATGGATACTGGAGGAGAACAAGCATTGGAAGACCAATGTGTATGGGCAGTGCAAGTCATGGCTTGACGGGGGATTGGAAGCAAGGGCGGTGACGCGGGACCTGGACTGGGGAATACCGGTACCGATAGAAGGTGTGAAAGGAAAGGTACTCTATGTTTGGTTCGATGCACCAATAGGCTATATTTCAGCCACCAAGGACCTGACCGATAAATGGGAGGACTACTGGAAAAAGGATGATACCAGTATGATCCACTTTATCGGGAAAGATAATATTGTTTTTCACTGTATCATTTTCCCTGCCATGCTGAAGGCGGAAGGCAGTTATGTATTGCCTGAAAATGTGCCTGCCAATGAATTCCTGAACCTGGAAAACGACAAGATTTCCACCTCCAGGAACTGGGCTGTATGGCTGCATGAATATATGGAAGAGTTCGAAGGGAAGCAAGATGTCCTGCGCTATGTACTTTGCGCCAACGCCCCGGAAGCCAAAGACAATGATTTTACCTGGAAAGATTTCCAGGCCAGGAACAATAACGAGTTGGTTGCCGTCCTTGGAAACTTTGTAAACCGGGCACTGGTACTGACCCACAAGTATTTCAATGGGAGGGTCCCCAAACCAGATAACTTTGATAAATATGATACCGAGGTGCTCGATTGTATTTGCAGTTATCGTGATCGTTTAGAGGATAACCTGGACCATTTCCGTTTCCGGGAAGCCCTTAAAGAGGCCATGAACCTTGCCCGTCTCGGGAACAAATACCTGACAGATACTGAACCCTGGAAACATTTCAAAAATGATCCCGGAAGGGTTAAAAACATCCTTTATACTGCCCTGCAGATAACGGCCAGTATCGCTGGGATCATTAAACCATTTCTCCCGTTCACTGCTGTAAAGCTGGAAGGATTCCTGAATTCCGGGGAGATTGGCTGGCAGGATATCGGTAATAAATCCCTTTTACCGGTCGGACATGAGATCAATCAACCGGAATTGCTCTTTGACAAGATCGAGGATGATGCCATACAGGTTCAGCTTGATAAACTGGCCAATAGCAAAAAACTGAACGAGGCAAAGGAAGCTGGTTTACCGGGTTTAAAAGAGGAGGTTTCCTATGAGGATTTCAGCAAAATGGACATCCGGATTGCAAAAATCCTGGCTGCGGAAAAGGTACCCAAAACCGACAAATTGATTAAACTGGATCTCGACACGGGCTTTGATAAACGTACGGTTGTATCCGGGATAGCTGAGTATTTTAAACCCGAAGAGATTTTAGGTAAACAGGTTTGTATCCTTGCCAACCTCGCGCCACGAAAACTCAGGGGGATTGTATCACATGGAATGGTCCTGCTCGCTGAAGATGCACAGGGAAAACTGATTTTCGTCAGCCCTGAAGATATAACGGATGAGGGATCCGCGGTACTGTAAGGTTTTCTATAAGCTAAGGATCCAGGCAGATTTATAAGCCTGCTGATTACGGATTGAGGCCAGTGCTGAAACGGCATCTGCCTTGAGGGGATAATGATTTGCAGAAACCCTGTAAAAAGAATTCGCTCCTGTAATTATCTCTGCTTCATACCCATCACCTGCCATCTTTTGCTTTAATTGCTGCGCATTCCCAAGATCTTTAAAACTGCCAACAATGATATGGAAGTTAGTTTGCGGTGTGAAGTATTCCTTAGCTGGGGCTTCAATTTTGGCAGCTTCAGCCTCGGGTTCGAAGGATGAGGCTTCAGGTTTGGCTGATCCAACTTCGGGCTCGAGGGATACGGCTTCAAGCTTGGCGGACCCAATTTCAGGCTCAGTCAATTGAGTATCGGTATCTGGAGATGTGACCACCAGTTCCTGGACTGGCTGTTCTTTCCTGAAACTGTCAACAGGGTTCAGGTCAAAACTGGAAAGGTTCAGGTAGCCCATCTTTACTGGTATCAGGATCATACTGGCGAGCAAACAGGCAGCTGCTCCGGTATATATCCATCTCCTGATCTTTCGTTGCCGTACAATTGGATTTGTATCATCAACGGCCTGGTAGATTTTAGCACTTCTGCCCAAGCTCCTGTCAAATACATTATAGTTCAAATATGATAAGCCGTATGAGGCAAGAAGCAAATTATCAGTTGATTCCTGTGCAAATTCAATTTTCCGGGCCTTGTTGAAGAAGAAATACCCCAGGTCATCAATCGTAAACTTCAGGCCTTTCCCAACTTCATATTTTATCGTTTTAAAATATACCTCTGCCATGGCCTGTACCTCCTTATAACCATAGTCTGTCTCCTTGGAAATATGGGCGAATAATAGGCCATCGTTATGAACAAGGTTGGGATTGAAAAGAATTTGCCTGGATGGTGGAAGGACAGTTTTCTGGGAAGGATCAAATTCTGCCGGCTTATAATTGGCCACAAAACCTCCCAATCCGGGTAGGATCACACAATCATGTTGGAGCAAAAGCTCCCGGATATATTTATCTAAATTGATCTTCATCAGCACAGCGAAACAAAGTTACAATTTTTTTTACCACATCCTCCAGAATTGATTCAGGTTTACGGAATCTTGCCAGACTTTGTTTCATTATTTATTATCTTCGTACGTTCACTATGCCTGCTATGATGGAAGCAATAAAAATGGTCGATCTGAAACGACAATATGACCGTTTCAGGGACGAAATTGACACGGCGATTCAGGAAGTACTGGATTCCACGGCTTTCATTAATGGACCCAGTGTAAAAGCTTTTCGGGATGAGTTTGCCAGCTATCTGGATGTACCACATGTAATCCCTTGTGGTAATGGAACGGATGCACTTCAGGTAGCACTCATGGCACTTGATCTTCAGCCTGGTGATGAGGTGATCACTACTCCTTTTTCTTTTATTGCCAGCATTGAAGTCATTAAACTATTGAAGCTGGTTCCTGTACTGGCCGATGTGGATCCACGCACCTTCAATATTGATCCGGGACAGATAGAGAAGCTGGTCACACCAAAAACAAAAGCAATCATTCCGGTGCATTTATTCGGACAATGTGCACATATGGAAAGAATCACAGATATTTCACATAAACATGGATTATATATCATTGAAGATACTGCCCAGGCAGTAGGTACTGATTATATCTTTCAGGATGGTGGCAGAAAAAAAGCAGGAACAATAGGGCACATCGGCACGGCTTCTTTTTTCCCTTCCAAGAACCTGGGTTGTTATGGTGACGGAGGTGCCATAATTACACGTGATGCAGCCTTGCATCATAAAATTCAAGCCATTGTAAACCATGGTTCAAGGACAAAATACTACTATGACGAGGTGGGTGTTAATTCGCGGCTGGATACATTGCAAGCGGCCATCCTCAGGGTGAAGCTCAAATATCTTGACAGCTTTCACCTTGCCAGGCAAAAAGTGGCGGATGCTTATGATGCAGAGCTTGAAAATATCCCACAGTTATCAACGCCTGCAAGGGCACCCTGGTCCATCCATATTTTTCATCAGTATACTCTCATACTCCACGATGCAGACCGTGATCAGTTCCGGGATTACCTCAAAAGCAAAGAAATTCCTATGATGGTCTATTATCCGCTCCCTTTACACCTCCAGGATGCATACAAAGATCTTGGTTATGGACAGGGGGATTTCCCTGTAACGGAATCGCTTTCCGAAACTGTTTTTTCCATCCCCATGCATACAGAAATGGAATCTGAACAGATTGAATATATTTGCCATCATATTAAAACCTTCTTAAAGCAGGATAATTAATGAGTGACAAGGGATTTTTTGCACATGAAACAGCAGTAGTCGATGATGGCTGTGAGATTGGAAAGGGTACCCGCATCTGGCATTTTTCACACGTAATGTCTGGAGCCAGACTGGGTGAAAATTGTAACCTTGGACAAAATGTCCTGGTATCTGATGATGTCATCCTGGGCAATAACGTAAAGGTTCAGAACAATGTATCCATCTATACTGGTGTCATATGTGAAGATGATGTTTTCCTTGGCCCCTCCATGGTTTTCACAAATATTGTCAACCCCAGGAGTGCCGTTGTAAGAAAAGGTGCATACGTAAAAACCCTGGTTGGCAAAGGTGCATCCATAGGTGCCAATGCCACCATCATTTGTGGGAATAACCTGGGGGAGTTTTGTTTTATCGGTGCAGGTGCCGTGGTAACGAAAGATGTTCCAGCCTATGCCCTGGTTGTTGGAAATCCCGGGAAACATGTGGGTTGGATGAGTGAATATGGTCACCGGCTGCATTTTGATGAACAGAACCTGGCTGTATGTCCAGAAAGCGGTGATAAATACGAATTGAAAAACGGTGAGGTAAGCAAGGTATGAAAAAGAATTTCGCTTTGATAGGTGTGGCCGGTTACATTGCCGTAAGGCATTTGAAGGCCATACATGAAACACATAACAACCTGGTTGCAGCCCTTGATGTATATGACAGTGTCGGGATCATTGATTCCTATTTTCCGGATACCGATTTCTTCGTAGAATTCGAGCGATTTGACAGACATATTGACAAACTCCGAAGGGAAGGCAAACAGGTTGATTTTATCAGCATTTGTTCTCCTAACTACCTGCATGATTCACATATAAGATTTGCCCTGAGAAGCCAGGCCAACGCCATATGTGAGAAACCTCTCGTGTTGAATCCATGGAATTTTGAGGGTTTAGCAGATTACGAAAAAGAGATGGGCAAAAAAGTATTTAATGTCCTTCAGCTAAGGCTGCACCCATCAATCAAAGCCCTGCGGGAGAAGATCAGGAAAGGTCCCAAAGATAAGATTCATGATATAGACCTGACATATATTACCAGCCGGGGGAACTGGTACCATTACTCCTGGAAAGGGAATTTGCAGAAATCAGGGGGAATTGCCACCAATATAGGGATCCACTTCTTCGATATGCTGATCTGGATCTTTGGTGATGTAAAAGAAAATATCACCCACCGTCTTGAAGAAGACAAGGCATCAGGTTACCTTGAGCTGGAACAGGCGCGCATCCGTTGGTACCTCAGCATAGATGCCGATGACCTGCCGGCCGCTGTGAAAGAAAAGGGGCAGCGCACATTCAGAAGCATCACCATGGATGATGAAGAAATTGAATTCAGTGACGGTTTTACAGATCTGCATACGCAGACCTACCAGGAAATCCTCGACGGGAACGGGTACCCCCTGGAAGAATCAAAAAAATCAATAGAAGTAGTCTATACCATCCGGAATGCAGAACCTGTAGGCTGTAAGGGCGACTATCACCCGCTTTGTAAGTAAACCATGTAAAAGATTGAATATGATTGCATCTTTATTAGCAGGCAATAAAAAACTGGCGGTAATCGGATTGGGTTACGTTGGATTACCTATTGCATTGGAGTTGGCCAGAAAAATGAAAGTGATAGGTTTTGACATCAAACCTGATCGTGTGAAGTTAATGAAAGAAGGGATAGATCCCAGCAATGAGATTTCCTCCGAGACTTTTAATGGTTGTGATATATCTTTTACCGCAGATCAGGATGACCTGGCAGCAGCCAGTTTTTATATTGTGGCTGTACCTACCCCCATTGACGATCACAAGCAACCGGACCTGGGGCCCTTGCTTAGTGCTTGTAAAACCGTGGGTGATCATCTTTCAGATGGTGATTACGTGGTATTTGAATCGACGGTATATCCCGGTTGTACTGAAGAAGACTGTGTACCCATACTCGAACAGAGATCAGGGCTTACATATAAAAAACATTTTAAGGTTGGGTTTTCACCGGAGCGGATTAATCCGGGGGACCAGACACATACGCTTGCTACTATCACAAAAGTAACATCAGGCTGTGATGAGTTATCCGCGGAGGTTATTGCCAGTTTGTATGAACTTATTATCACAGCCGGCGTTCACAGGGCCAGTTCCATCAAGGTCGCTGAAGCTGCCAAAATCATTGAAAATGCCCAGCGCGATATCAATATAGCATTCATGAATGAGTTATCCATGATCTTCAATAAGATGGATATCAATACCTTTGAAGTCCTCGAAGCGGCCGGCACCAAATGGAATTTCCTGAGATTCTTCCCTGGCCTGGTCGGCGGGCACTGCATAGGTGTGGATCCTTATTACCTGACCTATAAATCAGGGAAATACGGTCATCATGCCAGGATCATTAACTCTGGCAGGGATATCAATGATGGCATGGGATCATATGTGGCTAACCAGGGACTTAAAAAACTGGTTGAATTGCGTAAAGATATCCAATCCTGCAAGGTCCTGGTGATGGGAATCACCTTCAAGGAAAATGTAAGCGATATCAGGAATTCAAAAGTAGTGGATGTCATCAGAGAGTTCCTGTCTTACGGTATTACAGTTGACATAGTGGATCCCCTTGCTTCCCCAGAAGAGGTCCGTAATGAATACCAGCTGGAGATGAAAAATGAACTCCAGCCTCCCTATGATGCCATTGTGGTTGCTGTGAACCATGACGAATATATGCAGCTGGATGAAGAATATTTTTTGTCTCTTTGCTCGGATGAGGCCATGCTGATGGACATCAAAGGCATTTACAGGAACAGCATTAATAAACTTATTTACTGGAGCCTTTAATCAAATCATTTAATAGATGAAGAAACTTGTTGTCGTTACGGGTGGGACTGGTTTTATCGGATCACATACTACTGTCGAACTGATGGAAGCCGGTTATGAGGTCTTGATCATCGATGATCTGTCCAATTCACGGATTGAGGTGCTGGACGGGATCGAAAAAATCACCGGGCAAAAACCCCAGTTCGAAAAGTTCGATCTGTGCGACAGGGGTAAAGTAATGGACTGCTTTAAGAGCCATCCAGGTATTGCGGCCATCATCCATTTTGCAGCACACAAAGCAGTACCGGAGTCTGTGGATAAGCCCCTGATGTATTATAAAAATAACCTGCTATCCCTTATCAACCTGCTGGAGGCCATGAAGGAATATGGCGTTAACAACTTTGTGTTCTCATCTTCCTGTACTGTATATGGACAACCAGACAAACTGCCGGTTACGGAAACATCCCCCATTAAAAAGGCCACCTCACCTTATGGAAATACCAAAAAAGTTGCTGAAGATATTATCCAGGATGTGGTCTCGGCAGGAGATCCCGTCAAAGCCATTTTACTAAGGTATTTCAATCCCGTAGGGGCGCATCCCTCTGCACTGATTGGGGAACTTCCCATCGGTGTCCCGCTTAACCTGGTCCCCTTTATAACCCAGACCGCCATTGGCATTCGTGAAGAATTAAAAGTCTTCGGTGATGATTACAATACCCCTGACGGATCGGCCATCAGGGATTACATCAATGTTGTCGATCTTTCCAGGGCCCATGTTGTTTCTATTGAACGGCTATTGGCAGGTAAAAACAAATCTGCGCTGGAAACGTTTAACCTGGGGACCGGAACGGGACTGTCTGTCCTGGAGATCATTAACACTTTTGAGAAAGTTACCGGGGTCAAAATTAATTACCGGATAGTTGGCCGGCGTGAAGGTGATATTGAGCAGGTCTATGCGGATACAACCCTGGCAAACAATGAACTCGGCTGGAAATCAGCAATCCCCCTGGAAGAAACCCTCAGGTCTGCCTGGAAATGGGAACAATACATAAGACAAGAAAACAATGGATAAAACAATCATCATAACAGGAGGAGCCGGTTTCATAGGCTCTCATGTAGTAAGGCTTTTTGTGCAAAAATACCCGGAATACAAGATCATCAACCTGGATGGCCTTTCCTATGCCGGGAACCTGGAGAATCTGACGGACATCGAATCCCATTCTAATTATGTTTTCGAGAAAGGAGATATCACTGATGCAGAATTCATTGAAAGGCTCTTCAAACAATACCAGCCGGATGGGGTTGTCCACCTTGCTGCCGAATCTCACGTTGATCGTTCTATCCTGGACCCCCTTGCCTTTATCCATACCAATATCATTGGCACGGTGAACCTGCTGAACGCTTGTAAGGCCAGTTGGAAAGATAACCTTGAGGGCAAGCTTTTCTACCATATTTCAACAGATGAGGTATATGGCTCACTGGGTAAAGAGGGACTTTTTACAGAAAGCACAGCCTACGATCCTCGAAGTCCCTACTCAGCTTCCAAGGCTAGCTCGGACCATCTTGTAAGAGCTTACCTGCATACTTATAAATTGCCGGTAGTACTGTCAAATTGTTCCAATAACTATGGCCCGTTTCAATTTCCCGAAAAACTGATCCCCCTGGCCATCAATAACATCAAGAACATGAAAACGATCCCCATTTACGGTAAGGGAGAGAACATCCGTGACTGGCTTTATGTAGGGGATCATGCAGCGGCCATCGACCTGATATATCATAGAGGCAAGATTGGAGAAACTTATAACATTGGTGGTTTAAACGAGTGGATGAATATTGACCTGATCAAGATGCTCTGTGAGATCATGGATGACAGACTTGACAGGGGACCTGGCACCAGCGCCGGGCTGATTGAATTTGTAAAGGACAGGGCTGGCCATGATATGCGGTATGCCATCGATGCTTCGAAGATTGAAAAGAACCTGGGCTGGAAGCCTACAGTTACTTTCAGGGAAGGGCTTGAGAAGACGGTGGACTGGTACCTGGCGAACCAGGCCTGGCTGGACAATGTCCTGTCTGGTGACTATTCCAAATACTACGACCAGCAATACAAGGAACGTTAGGCAGGATAGTAAAAATGAAACGAATTCGATTTGTTTTACTCTTTACCCTTCCGCTCATTCTGATGCCAGGCATCAGGTGTGCTGATCCCAACAATAAAATTTCCTCGAAAGAAAAGCCAAATATCATCATCATAATGATTGATAATGTGGGTTATCCCGAGATTGGCATAAACGGGAATGAATTGGTTAAAACTCCCAACCTGGACAACTTTGCAAGCGAAGGAACCCGGTTTGAACGCTTCTATAGTAATCCCTTGTGTGCTCCTACCCGTGCCAGTTTAATGACAGGACGCTACCATTACCGAACTGGAGTATTACATACTTCCCGTGGTGCAGCGAAAATGTACGGGAGTGAAGTAACAATCGCCGAATTACTAAAGAATGATGGATACACAACAGGTATTTTCGGGAAGTGGCATTTGGGGGATAATTACCCTATGCGCCCGCAGGATCAAGGTTTCGATCAGACCTTGATTCATAAATCGGGAAGGCTTGGCCAGGTACCTGACAAACCCAATTCCTATATAAATCCAAAATTATGGGAAAACGGGCAATATATCCAGAAGGATGGATATTGCACAGACATCTTTTTCGACGCTGCCATGGATTTTATGCAAAAACATCAGCATACTCCCTTCTTTATTTATTTGCCTACCAATATAGCTCACGCAACATCAGAAGCCGGACAGGAGGTTCCTGGAAAATACATTACACCGTATCTAGAAAATGGGCTAGAAGAGAACATTGCTGCCGTGTGTGGTATGATCAACAATTTTGATGAAAATTTTGGGCGATTGACCGCAAAACTATCCTCTCTTGGACTAAGGGAAAAAACACTGGTAATATTCCTTAGTGATGATGGCAATGTCAGGGTTAATAAAGTCGATTTCCGGGGACATGGATATGCTACTCCCTATGAGGGCAGTATCAGGGTACCATGTTTTGTCCAATGGCCTGGTCATTTCCCTGGAAAATTAAAGGTCGATCAGATTGCCAACCACATTGATATTCTACCCACCTTATTGGATGCTGCCGGGGCAGATACCCCTGACAATTTAACCATTGACGGGGTAAGCCTTTTGCCATTGCTGGAAGGAAAGGGCAAGGACTGGGCTGACAGAATGATATTCCTGCAATGTGAGCGCGGAATGAAGGTTCACAGGTATAAGAATTGTGCTGTGATTTCAGAAAGGTTCAAGCTAATTGGTTACCCAAACACCTTTGAAGAGAGAGAACTTGTGACATCACGCCAAAATCCTGTTTTAGAACTTTATGATATTTCTTCTGATCCAGGTGAGACAACCAACCTTGCAGACCGCCATCCGGATATGCTGAAAAAATTAAGGGCAGCCTATGACAACTGGTTTGATGATGTTAAAAATACCCGGCAGTTTTCCCCGGGTTTAATCCACGTGGGGTCTGATGCTGAAAACCCCGTTTACCTGTGCCGCTACCAGGATGCTACCTATATTGATAGAAAACCTGCAGGATGGCCACTTTTCATCGAACGGCCAGGTAAATACGAGGTTACAGTAAACAGAGGAGAATCATTGGAAGAAGGGAAATTGATTGTTCAATTTGATTCAACATTTGCTGTTCAGCCTTTAAGCCAGGGAAAGGACAAGGCTGTTTTTTCTTTCCCGGAAGGTAAGGTGATCTTTAATGCGTGGGTAAAAGAAGGGGGAAAGGAATACAATCCTCGACCAAATGAAGATAAAATCGGCGACGTAATAGTCAGGCATATTAATGAAAATGATTAGCATCAAAATTGACTTGACTGCTATCGCTTAAGGTTGTAATTTTATGGTAACCACCCCCTACCACTTTGAGCCATGCGAAAAATTGCCAGTCTTGCCCTGATCATTTCATTGATCTTCCTTACCTGCGAAAAAAAAGAAGAACCCAAAGAGGAAAATAAACCACCTGACACTCCGGTCACCGAAACAACAATAGGCCAATCCGGTGGTAAACTCAAGACCCCAACCTTTGAGATTATTGTACCTGCAGGGGCATTCCTCTCAAATAACACCATCAAGATTACTGAAGTTGAAGAAGAAAGTAGCTTCGGAGAAAGTAGCATCTCCGGGCAATACCTGATCGAAGGTTTGCCAGACGAACTTAGTAAACCCTTGAAGATCAAGATTAAAT